>Ga0126342_10012854_pt1 | contig 14886 bp, 18 predicted proteins | sample Cyp1metagenome_FD_92528 | JGI IMG/M metagenome (GOLD analysis project Ga0126342, IMG submission 92528) | Coral microbial communities from Lord Howe Island, Old Settlement Bay, Australia - Cyphastrea 1 metagenome | ecosystem: Host-associated > Invertebrates > Cnidaria > Coral ...
AGAAACAGTCCAAACCAGATTATGGAATGATTTGGTGTGCATCATGCGGTAAAACTTGGTCTTGGGCCTCAAGATCTAATAGTCTCGCTAAGCCCCCATGTAGTCCACCCAATATAGTTCCTGTACCCCTCTCTGGGTTAAGCAGTTAGACCATTATACACCTCAGTTTCATCATGCGCAATCTACAGCGTCATCGTCGCAGAATAACCCCACCACAGCTGTGCGCCGACGCATCACTGGCAAACAAAAACCAACTGATGATTCATCACAATCCACCGTGATCATTCCATCAGGTGCAGCATCCAGCAGTTCTTCTGCGTTTCCCAAACGCGGGATTGGTTGAAACAACGTGCTCGTTGAGTGCTACTGCGGCATGCAGTGGTGCTCTTTCAAGCCACAACTACTTTGGGGATCCGGTTGGTGATGGTGCAGGCGGCGTGGTGTTTTTCAAGATTGGCACTAGAGACATGGCTGCTGGCATGCTTGCCTTGGGAGGTGCTGCAATTGCCAATGTTGCAGGCTTGGCCACAGGTGGGGTTGGCGGTGCTGTTGCAGGCGTTGCCACTGCTGTGCTTGCTGGGCTGCGCTCCGCAATCTCAGGTACAGGCGGTGCGGGCAGTGTAGGCTGTGTAGGCGGTGTTGGCATTGCTGGCTTGGCATGGCATAGAGGTGGTGCAGGTGCCAAAGCCAATGGCTTTGGCTTTGTTGGGGCAGCTGCGGCCATCGGTACTTCATGAGTTGAAGCATGTCCTCCTTGATGTACGGTGACGTGCTCTGCAAAGGTCACTCGTGCTCCAGCTCCTTGCTTGGGATCCGGAATTGCAACTGCTGCTGTCTCCGCCGGATTTGGGTCTGGGAGGGCATTCTCAGGGGTTGGCGTCAGAGCTGGGTCTTCCAGCCACATCATGAAAGAAACTAACTCTTCTTCCTCATCATCACACCCAAAAACCGGAAGGTTTTCACAGGTCTCGGTGCCAAAGATCTCCTTGCTCCTCCAAAGCTCAAATTGTGGAAACAAAGGGTGATTCTTGCATTCTTCAATCTTCTGTTTGACTTGCAACTCATCCAGTTTAGCCACTTGGTTTCGGATTCGGTCTTCTCGCTGAATTTCTGTTTCCTTGTCAACCTGAGGAGGTGTAGGAGTTCGAGCTGGAACTGGTGTGGTGGTTTTTGGCTTCGGGGGAATGGTGTCAGGGCTGGTTGTGGTGTTCGGGAATGTGTTGGGTGGGGTAGAAGGCGGTGCGGGCTTGGGTGGGCTGCAAGGCGTGGCCTTGGCTGGGCTGCAAGGCTGCGTGGCCTTGGGTGGGCTGCAAGGCTGTGTGGCCTTCGGTGGGCTGCAAAGCTGTGTTGCTGTGGGTGTGCTCTCGCTGGCCTTGGGCAGGCTTGGGTTTTCTTCACTTGGGAGTTCAACCTTTGTGCTTGGACGTGCTTTCTGCCTCCTCAAAGCTGCTGCTGCATTGTGTGTTGGCTTGATTTCAGCCTTTACCCCTCCTCCTTTAAGCACTGGTACCCCTCCAGCACATACATAGGCTGGTGTTGCTGGTTCTGTCTCCGCTGGTGATGTTGCTGCTTTGGGTGGCGGAGGCTGCAAGGCCAAAGGTGCACGTGCACGCATGGGAGGTGGTGGCACTGGGCAAGCCTGCTGCGGGGTGGCCGGGGGTCGTCCCACAACTGCACCCTTCACTGCGCATGCCTTTTCAGTCTTGGTTTTCTTCAAAGGCATCTCAGGTGGTGGCATCTCAGGCACGGGGGGGGCTGAGCATTTGGCTTTCTTGTTTGTGCTGGGGCTGATGGAGGGCGAGTGTGTCTCGGGCTTTACGGGCACAGGTCGCACCATCACCACCGGGCTTGCTTTCTTAGAAGGGCGTGGCGAGGCTAGGGCAGTTGGGCTGCTGACGCTGCTTGGTGATGCTGTGGTGGATACGGTGACAAGGGGCTCAATCACACTGCCTAATGATATGGTGACAAGGGGCTCTGTCAACTTCATCCCAGGATCTTCATGGGGCGAGAAATCCAAATTTGTAGGCCATAGGATTTCTGACACCTGCATGTCGCATGGGTGTGGGGCCCATCAACTTGTTTGCCGAGGTTCGATGCACCTACATGGAATGCACCGAAAAGAATCTGTGCCTGGGACTCTGTAGCTGCCACTGTGGTGGCCTGGGAATCCTCCTGGATTGGCATGTTGGGGATGATGATTGTGGAATGTAGACCATACATGATACTTATAATTCATGGGTTATGTAATATCAATGGTGGTTATTTAACATCAATTGGGTTATTTAAGATCAATTTGGCTATTTAAGATCAATGGGGTTATTTAATATCAACATGGCGTTATTTTTAATATCAATGATGTTATTTAATGTCAATCATGTTTGATAGTGTGTTGTTTAAGATCGATGGGATTATTTAACATCAATGGGGTTATTGATTTTTGTTATATAATCAACAAAAGGCCATATCCACATCAAATGTCCTCCGAAGGGCTGAATCCAGTAGGCGACGACATTGGCCGCGTTGCTGGAGGTGTATGGAAAGCCTCCAGCTTTCAAAATAACAAGGGATATGGGATACCCCAGGGGTCATGCTCTCAGTACTGGCACCTAGAAACACCTGGCCTCAGAAGCTCCAGGGAAACGGGCAAAAAAAGCCTTCTTATCAGAAGCACCACATGGACTGAAGGAGAGTGACCGGTTCTGGTCCTGTAAACTCATCATTCCCACAATGGTTCTCCCTGTGTGAATGGCACAGCACACACACACATGCAGAGTGCGTATTCGGTCCTCTGCCACCTTCGAGGAATCTTTCATGATTCTTCAGAAACTACGTTTGGCCAAGAATGGAGCGGCTGTGAATCAAGGCTCAAAAAGGTTGTTTTTTTTCTGGAATGGACCCGGGCAAATTGACTCCCAAACAGCAAATATTTTCCCCCGAACATTATCTGACGTTATCTGACGCTATCTGACGTTATCTGACGCTATCTGACGTTATCTGACGAACACCATTCACCCAAAACATCCCAAACCTATCCGACGCTATCTGACGCTATCTGACGGTGGGGCCCTCGTGAAGCTATTGTTTCGAGGGCCCACGAGGGCCCCATCTGACGCTATCTGACGCTATCTGACGGGCACCTTTGGTGGATCCATCTCACAACCTATCTGACGCTATCTGACGGGGACCCGTTGGTGGATCCATCAACCTATTTGATGCTATCTGACGGACCCGTTTCCAAGAGTGCTTTGCCATCAACCCCCCAGTTGATGCTATCTGGTGGATTCCATTTTCATTAAGGGACTTTCCGTCAACCCGTGAATCAATATATAAAACACCTTGGTGTTCCTTAGTTCTTGGGGTACATCATAAATTTCAGAAAACATCCAATATCTTCTATATTGACCTGTAGTTGATTACTATAGGGGACCCAAATTTGAAGATATGTTTAACCACCCAGCCATAGGATTTTTTTTTTGGTGAGTAGCTCCAGGAAAACAAAGATTGAAGATGTTTGCAAATATCATCTGCCGTCCACATAATTCCACTTTAGGGGCTAACTCGGAAATACAAATTGAAAATAGTGTTGTAATCTGGCTACTTGTAATAATTCCCCTGATGATACCTATTTCACTTTACTACCCGTGTGAAACCCACAACTTTTCCTCAGTCGAGCGTGTGCGTATGTGTTCTCTATCACACACATGAATTTCTGCGAATTTTGGTTTGCCAAATTGGTAACCATATGCTGGGAACAAAACACCAAACAAATATGTAAAATGGTCTCAACTGACATTGGATATGTCCCGGCGACGTGTCTTTGTACGTCGGTCTTTTAAAGTATCTTCAAGCCATGCCATAACTGGTTCCAAATCAGCGTCTTCCCAAGTGTCGTTCTCATAGTTCACCACCGGTGTCGCCTTTGAAGACGTCGCTGGATTGTAATGGAGCGCCCAGGAATCTCGTACCTCAGAATTGAGCTTGAGAGGGGAACACCTCAATGGTGGCAAGCTATATATAGCAAAAATTCAGCATGGGTTCACCTGTGCCTGAAAATCCAATAGGGATCAAAACTTGAAATATTCGCATATTGAAAAAACAGCTCTAGATTCTATATATATATATAGATATTATGCCTGACCACAGTAATCAACAAAACACCTACAATAGCTAGCCCGTTTCCCCACCAAATAAAAGTCAAAACACAGCACGGGCAAAGCGTATCGGATACGCCTGGCTTTGTTTAAGCCGCTTCCCCCCTTTGAAGCGCCGACGTCCTTTGCTGTCGGTGTAATGGGTCACCAACCCCCGTCGCCCAACATAGCGCCGTCGCCGCAGTCTCCTGCGTAGATTTGAAATTAATGATACCCAAAAATGGCCGATAATGTTTTGTATAATTGTATGATATTCTATGGATTGAAAGTTAATATGGTACCTGTCATTGACACCAAAACTACATAGTGTTTGGTTCCAGTGCGTCTACAGTATGAATGGGGGTTAATCTCAAATGCCAATTTGCACCGGGGCGGTCCCATTGCAACCAGCATTTGCGGGTGAACCCACTACTTCTAAGTACCCCATAGGACAGTCCTTCGCAAACGTTGAATGAGGTGGCAATTTGACCAAAGCCGAATTGGCTTTGGTGTGCCAGACCCATATTCCCCAAGCCAAGTGAAGGCGGTTTGGATAGGGCATAAAGCAAATAGCTTGGCCAACCGAGGATGTGAAGCCAACTCAGTGCAAACCAAACCCAGGGATCAGGCATCAGGTCACTAGGAACTGCAAAAACAACAAAAATCATACATGGCATAGAAAATAAGCTTCAAACCAACGAAGTCATCGGGTTCTCAATCACGAAAAACCCATCATAGTGGAGAATGGCGTAGATCATCAAAGCACACTTAGATGTTCAAGTCAAAAGATGCAGAGACAGCAGCATAAACACAAAACAAAGAACATATGACTTGAGCCTAACTTAAAAGCAGTTAGGTCGGAGCTCCTCATTGATGATAAAAGCCTTAAAAAACAAGTTATGTGTAATGTCAACCCTGGAGTAGTAAACCCCATAGGCTGTTTAATTGGGTGCTGCCATTTATGTATCATATATTGTATATATCATATATTGTGACTATCAGGAGGGTGGTGCCATTTATGTATCATATATTGTGACTATTAGGAGGGTACCCCCACAATTAATGGTTTATTAATCCGGAGTATTACATAATCAACCACCGTAAAGTAACCACCGGAAACCGAGATAAGGGCGCTAGGAACCTCTAATTGCCCCCAGTCTGATGTTGCCACACAAGCATCCCGTGACACCAAGGTGTTGGCGATGCCCGTGGCCCCTTGATTCCTTGGCAGGTCCGGGCTCCCCATGGAAATTTGTGGGCATGCTTCCAAACAGATTATGGGGATCGATTATGATTCAGAATCATAATGGATCACCATAAAAGTTGGTGATGTAGTGAGTTGTGGGGATAGGGAGGAACCACTAGTTATATTATGCATAATATCCGATTAATGTGGCAAACATCAAATGGCAAAAAATGTATATCTTTGGATGGGCTTATATAGTACATTTTTGATATTGCACTCCCAGAGAAGCATCAACCACCCAACAAAGTTTGAAGACAAAAATGCTTTCGAACCTACATATCACTGCTTCCCAACCTATCCCCAAAAAAATCACAAAGGACCCCTATTTCCACTTAAGCAGTTTGAAGTCAAGATACCCTCACAAAACACATATTCGTGATCATACCTGTGCAGAACCATATGGATCGAAATGATTTATAAATGTAACACACTTGTTGCCAGTAAGCTTCGTCCCCAATGGTTCTTGTACAGAACGGCGACTCGTTCCTCCTTAGCGCAGGCATGACATATTCTATGGGCCAGTCATTAAAAATACAAATGTTAAATATTTATATATTCGATCGAGATTAGATGGGGTCCATATCGAATGTAAACCAAAGGGTGGGATACATTGCATAAAGAATGACAATTACCAGTTTGGGGAGGCACCCTTTGAATAAAGAGTAAATCACCAGGTTCCTTCCATACTGGATTGTGATGGTTTGCATGCCAATAGTGAACATGATAGCCTCCAAATTGAAGTGCGCATTTTGTTTGATTGGGATTTACCGCTTTATTAATGATGGGGTAACTTGCAAGTTTAACCTTCAATGGACCACTGCGAGAACTGGAGATTGTGCGATGTGAATGCTTGAATTGGTGCAGGCAAGATTAATGTCTTGATCTGGATCCTCAACTTACTACGATGTGGTCAAAAGAAAAACGACAATGGCAACTCCAAAACCGTGGTCCAGAATTTCCAACACTCTGGAAGTGGCCCTCTCAGTGCCGGGATTTCGCACTGATGTGAGGAACTAGAAGCATGTGGTCCCAGACCCAGTGAGCTCAACACAGTTGGCGCAGCAACTTTGAGGGGATGTTCACTTCACATAATAAATAGTCAATATTGGAAATCCACATTAATCACCCCATCATCTTTGGGAACACCAGGGCAACGAATCAATGATATAATAATTGTTCCAACCCGGCTTCTCTAGGTCAAGGTGCGGTTCAAAGTCACCCAAGTAGAACAAGGAATTCCCATCATCACCATGCCACTGGCCGCTAATTGCATAACGGCAAGCAGATGCCGACAGAATCCACGTGGAGACATGATGTCCTTAGGAGGGCAGACAAGTCATGGGACATGTGGATGACCACGGTAGAACAGCCTAAAGAAAAACATATTCCATCAGAACCGCCATGACCTTACATGGTATCATGATACATACATAAAAAATAATATGACCTTACATAGTGACTAAGGGTCATCAGCATCATCCCTGCATAGGTCCAGGGTGCACACTCCGTATCCATGCTCTGCAAATGCTTTTGAAATTCTGGCTTGCCCAGCAAATGCGTCGATGCAACAATACTTCCCAGGAGTATGAACGAAAGCCTGTCATGGGATAAGAAACATCAGCGAAGAAATTGTTTTTTCCTTATCTTCATCAGGGAACCCTTACAGCTAGCCTATAAATCCCCATCACGGACAGTACCATAACAGCAAACGAATATTGGTTGAGTCTGATTTTGGGATTGCTTTTATAGATTCGAATCATGGTCATCCGTATATCATTATGTCATTGTTTTTGTTGACCATATGAGAAATACAAAATCTTTTCGATAGGGCCTGAGACAATATGGTGATCAGGCACCAAAGTCTGAAGGGCATCCCGCTTGGGTGGATGGGTCCAGGCGGAATCCTGCGGGGGATACTCACCGGTGCCACTGGTTCCTCATCATCAACGGTGTACCTGAGCGAACAAAGGTTCATGTTGTAACCCCACATGTCGTCAGATCCCAAAAGCACATGGGTATTGGTCACTTGGGGTATCCCTAATATATAATTTAATCTATTCTGGTGTTTTATTTTTTGACCCATACCGTACACCCATTAAACTAAAATCATATTCTGACTTTGACCAACGACTTGTGTTATGTTCAATCAAGTTACCCCCGCTTTGGCATGGGCATCTTGTAGCGGGTGGATGCTGCTTTTAAGACCGAAACACTTCCCAGGCCGGATGGATGATATCACCCAGATGTGGAATGCTACATCTTCAAGGCTCCGCAGACCGCTGGCAGCAAATCAGGTTGACTGAACATGTTTTGAACAGCCTATGGTATCTCATTTTTCCATGCATGTCGCATCCGAAACTCAGCCAATGCTCGCACTTTGCGATTGCAATGCAAACGTAGCTATCAGTTGAAGATAGGCCGCACAACCACAGGTGTCTCATGCCAAAAAAAAACATAGAGTTTTTAACTAGAGTTTCATTGTCATTGGAGGGATTGTTTGTGAGAGACACCCCGTGGCAAGACTGAATTTATGGCATACACTGGGTTTTCCATCTAGCTAATGTCATTACGGCTCCTCTGTTTGGATCTAAACACATCACAAAGGCCGTTGACAGTACCATTTCGTTTGAAATGTTCCACAGCTGCACTACCTTGGCTTCTTGCGAAAGTAGTGTTGCCTTTATTTGAGGCGAGGGCCTTTCGATACGCACTGGAGTATATGTGATTATGTGTCACATGTGGCGGGGGAACACGTTCTTCATTGCTGTCAGCAGGAGGGGGCTTGCTAACCCTGGGTTTCCTTTTCGGTTTGGCTTCAACGGGCTCGGGTGCTCGGACAAGAGCTGCTGCATTGCTGCTGGCAGGCATTGCACCGCTCTCAGGCATTGCATCACTCTCAGGCATTGCATCGCTCTCAGGCATTGCATCGCTCTTGCGTTTCGCATTGCTCTTGGGTGCTGCTTTGCGCTTGCAAGTTGCGCTGCTCTTGGGTGCTGCTTTGCGCTTGCAAGTTGCGCTGCTCTTGGGGCTCTTGCGTGCATCTGTGCTCTTTGTGCGTGCACCTCGGGGCTTTGTAGCCTTTGCTCGGGATTTTGCTGATGCTTTGGCCCTGGTTGCTGGCCTCCCTCGTTGTCTCGGTTGTGCTTTCCCTTTTCCACTAGGGGCTGCCTTTGCCTTGGCTTTACGACCTCTAGTTTTCCCAGCAGCTTCCCCCTGTGTGCCGAACTCAGGGGGCTCCATGTCCTCAATCTCCTTCTGAATCTCTTGCATGTATGCTGGCACACTTGGCAAGGGATACTTTCCGGTGTCTTCTGTGCTGAGCTCCTGCCAGGCAAAGCCAACAAAGTTGGATGCCGAGACGATGTGGTGAGCCAAGTTTGGTTTTCGATGGATCCAGTCCAGTGGGAAAAATATGCATAACATCAACAGTGCCAAAAAAGGAAAACATTCAGTAATCACGTTTAAGTTTGCAAAATCAATAGTTAAAACATATATAGGATATGATTAATATGGTGATACAGGGATTATGAAGGATATGTTGATATATGGGATATATTTATCGATTTAAATGAAGATGATTTATATAGTCTTAACTTGTATGGGGATCTATAACTTATATATAGGGATCTTGGGGAGATACAATTTTTATAATCAACAATAGTGGATCCAAAGGGCCCAAGGCCATACCATAGAAGACCGCCAGTAAAGACGTATATAATTTGAAATCAGGCTGGCAAATACATCCATATGATATATGTTCGGATCCTTGGTTTCAGCAGCAGCGCTGCCAGCAGAAAGGACGACCTGCAAAAGCAACACATATGGTGTGGATCTTTCATGATTCATTAAACAACATCCTAGCACCAACATGGAAAGTCCAGGTCAGATAGCTTACCTTCATTCGGATGGGCTAGTCAATTGTGATCCCGCTTTAGGTTGAAGAACCTGGTTTCCACTTTTTTGTAAGTAAGCAGTGCTGCCACCCACCCAGAACGCAAAGGCCTGCACCTCCGAAGGCTCAAGTTCACATTGAGACTCAGAAGCCGGGGGCCCAGTGCTGGGATTGCTGTTGTCATCGTCAATCACCATCAATTGAACCTTGATTTGGAGGGCTGTAATTTGGACACCCGGGTTGTCGATAAGCTAAGTACTGTATAGCCAAGTCATTCAAATGGGTTCAGCGTTTGCAATCCCGTGATATTAAACCAAGAAACTTCCACACTTTGGCTGAGATCATCGGAGTCAAAGGGAAGACAATCATCAGCTGGGTAACAAACATCTCCAGTTGCCAAACCGTCAGGGCAAATAGAAGGGGAATAACAATCTCCATCTTCTTCCATACTAGCATGGGTTGGCTCAGGGCTGTCCACCATGACAGGTTCAATGATCAGAGGTCGAAGGCGACGATATGTTTTCTTTGGCAGTGGAGACATCTCACCCCCATCTAAGCCATGTTCTTCGCTATGACCCATGGAATTCTCAATCATGGTGGTTGCGGCTGATTCCAGAGCTACAACATCAACTTGCGTATCCATGTCATCCACATGATTGCGTGCAGCTAGGCAAAACCCGCACATCAAATCTTCAAAGGATTCAGGTTGCCTATCGGGGTATTCCAACTGGTCACAGTAGCAGCCGACTTTGACAGGAGAATCACTGATCATTTCTATCTCTGACAAGTCCACCTCCGTAGGGAAAGGGCTGTGAACAGCCGCCATGGCATCCATTGAGTCAAGGGAATTGCCAACCCCAGTAGCTAAGCATGTGGTCACAGGAGTATCTTCAACCATCGGACCAGGTGTGTGATTCCCCAACGCCGGAATTGGTGATTTCTTCTCCAAGATCCCACTTTCCAAAGCTCCATCATCGCTGGCATGATCTTGGCCCTTCTCATCGCTGGCTTCACCTGAGCCGGGATAGCTATGATGTTATTGATTTCATGTTAACAAAAAATAGTGTTCCAACAAGCTACATTAGACTGATGAAGAGGTTTGAGAATTGGGGCCCGAACTACTTGTGATTTCACCGTCAGAGATTTCCCAAACTCCCTGTTCGGGGTCCCGAGGTTTGCTACTCTTCGCGCCCTTCTTGCAGGTGGGACGGGCTTTGCGCTCGTTGGGCCTCATGATTGCCTGCAGCTGCAATGCCACCTCATTCAACGCATGCAATGGTAGCAGGCATTCCAAAAACATTAGCTTCATAAGACCTAATTGCTAGCTGCAGCGGGTTAGCACAAAAGCACGTGGTTATGGATGAGAACTAGCTATACCATGAACATCCTTGAGCTATAGTACCAGGCACTGGGACGGTCAAGATATAAAACTATAATGAATAGGCTACCTTCATATACCATCATATACTAAGGGTTGAATTTTGGTGAATCATATTTTTTTGGAATTTGGGAAACTTAACGCCAGTGACCATGTCATACCTGGATGTGCAAGCCAGCAAGAAAGTGATTAGCAACCATCGTACATCCCAGCCACATGTGGAAGATCCCGATTATATAGGCTTTAATCCTGATTATATGGGCTTTAAAGGGCCTGCGTGGCAGATATACACATTTTCCAGCTGGAATGCGCATCCAAGTATGGATTTATTTTTCCGAGCTGCTCCGGTGGCATGGGTCCGGGTCAGTGATCTCGTCCAGTATCTCCGAGAGTAGGACAGCAAGCTGAACAGGGCATAGCTCTCCTAAGTGGTACTGGTACATGGGGATATTCAAGAAGAATTCTTGTGTTAACCCATGCAACACCACATATAATTAGTCATTATTTCCAAAAATATAAGGTCCAAACTTGTTAAATTACATAAGTATCAGATCAGATCATCACCAACTGTTTTTCCCAAGGATCTGAGTTTGCCCATGTGGTTCGATCCTTCATATATCTAGCCTGACTCAGATTGAACTTTGCCTCTGCATCCATTTGCATGAAGACGGCGGCCAAATGGGCAGAGGAGTACTCTCCTGAGAAGACAGCATCCCAAGGCGTCGTTCTTTTACCTTGCTAACCTCATGCATGTATGTAAGATGTATATAAGTACTCTGTCCTAAGGCGGATAAATATAAAAATCTTATTTTTGCACATGCAAGATTCCTTCTGGAGATAGCTCAAAGAGACGTAAGACCAAGGGCAAATATGCCTCCAGAGTGACCACCCCAATTCGGATTGGATTGATGTCTGGGAACAAGGTGTTCGTAGGCGGGGGTGCCTTTGCGCAGGCCAACATAGCCGTACCCGAAAGCGAAAGCTTAATGGCACCTGGGCTGAGGCAAGGATGGGGGGACAAGATGAATCAAATTTTCTCGATCAAACATTTATTATCCAAAAAAATCTAAATGATAGTGCGCACCAAACGTTCATAACAGAACATAGAAAACTATTATGAGGTGAGGCACCTATCACATCATTGATGTTCGGGCTGGCCATGGCTTTGAACAGCTGTGCGTGTTTTGAGCAAATGCACTACGTAAGGTTCGAAGCATCAGAAGTAGGTTCCAAACATGAGGCAAGGTGACATCACCATTTTCAACTTTCAACATGTGACCCTTTGCCATCAATCCCCCCATGGGCAGTGTTCAGTCCTCCCCGCCAGGACATTCCCGCCGGCACAGCCAGATGCAGATGGACATGATAGCCGCGAGAAAAGAATGGCCATGGCCAAGTTTCCACCAGGGGTGGGTGCAAAAAACTGATAAAGTATCATAGATGAAGAACATCCACATGGTTTGATTTTGATATTTTGGGTTAGGATTGGTGTGGCAGCTATCAACTTGATTTGAAGCTATTCAACATCTTGTTGTGGGGATGTGGTCCCTCGGGGGCCCTCATGAAGATCTCCCCCAGGTACATGAACCCTCGCTATGATAGTACCAGGTACCAAACCCTCGCTCCTAGAGCCCAAACCCTCGCTCACAGAGCCCACCGAGTGTTAGGGATATATATATATATATATCATATATCTATAATTACATAAGTATCATTAAAGGATAACCTAGCTACGTTCCATATCTTCCAACCTCAAGGAATCAGGAATCCACATAGGCCTTGTCAGCTGTCCTGGATTCGCGAGGTGCTTCGCATTGAAGGAAGTGCCCATTGGCTACTTGGGCGCCGTGCGGGGCTCGAGTTGGGTCGACTGGGGGCTTGGTCTATATACCCTCTGGTTTTTTAACATAGCCATGGGAAATCGCCCATAGAAATAGATGCTTTACCTATTGAAAATGGTGATTTTCCATGGCTATGTTAAATAATTAACCAGATAGTAAATGGATAAGATTCGGTTTACTGCCTGTTTGAAGCACAAAGATGGCCCTTTTCTGGCCCCGTAGATTTGCGGACATAGTGATGCCAGTGAAACAAACCCAGTTTCCACCGCAATTCACTGGCTTGATGGCTTGACGGAAGCATCCCAAAAGCAGGCCAGCCAGCGAAAAACTAGAGAGATTCTTCCTTGGAAGTGTACCCTCCATCAATCATGAACATATCCCATAGGATCCATGTATGCTATATATGGTAACATTTACCATCAATATACCCCCAATGTTAGCATATATACCATACATGGATCCTATGGGATATGGAAACTTCCCCAGTTATGATGATTTTCCCAGCCAGGCGGAACAGCGCCGAGTGCTGGAGGAGTTGCGTCTACACAAGGCCCCGTCTCGCGAATCGCGAATCGCGAAGCTGGGGAGGGGCTGCCATCGGATCACTGGTTCATGTCCTCAAGAATCTCAAGATATTTCATTGCGTGAACGATAGGTGAAAGTTAGTTTGGTGAGCATGCAGAATACAGGCAAATATGCAGGTGTTGGTTTTCAAAATCTGCATGCGACGGTATGATGGGGCTGTAGCTTCCTCTTTCATGTTTGTCTACTGGGATCCAAACAAAACCTGGATGTTCAACCACAGCCCCGGGTGCAAGATGTTGAACCTGAGACTACTTGGGATCACTTAGGTTTGAATCCACGGAGCGGGCCCAGCGAAGCATCATTTAAGCGTTTATTTGGAGTGTTTTTTGATGTTTTTTGCACGGCTTTAACATGGGAAAGGGATTGATCTAGGAATGGACACTTGCATACTTTTTGGATGCCCCCAGTATTAGAAAATGCATTTGAATAAACAACATGTGGTTCCCTGGATCACGTGAGCGTTGACCCAAGCCCATTTACAATCATGAGGGCAACACGAATTCTATTGGCACCATAGCCCCCAGCGCTACTTGCAATGATATCATGTCATGTGATATGACATGATACGGTGGAGGGAAGAAATCCTGCACCAGTTAATAGGTGGTTTATCCCATCATTGTTTATAAGGTTTCAACCATCCAAGGTGATGCAGGATTTAGTCCATCCACAGTATGTCATGATGTGACATTAAATCATCTCAGAATTAGTATGAGTTGATAAGACGTGAGATGTTTGTAGCACTGAAGCAGTTCTATACGGCGTATATACAAAGATGCACGTACATACAAATGTACATCTCTGCACATGTATCATATGGGATATGTATCACTTCTATACTTGTATCAATTTCAAAAAGTGTCTATTCCTACGTTTATGTCTTTGTCCCCGTCTCTCTTGATCACAAGGTGAAATCACCATTCTATCATGTGAATCGTAGCTCCAACTCGCTCCTACCGTTTGGTAGGGAAAAGTTGGGTACCCATAGCTCCCTAATTAGCTCTCTCCTAACCACCAGATTTCATTCCCATGATATTGACCCCAGGATATTCCCATGACATCAATGGGAGATCTTCAGGATCCTAAAATAAAGGTACTGGACCATATTTTTGGCCATATTTCGTGGTTATATTCACTTACATAGGCCTGAAAATAGGCCATATATATGGTAGGTACCTCCAATTTAGGTTCCTGAAATCGCCATTGATTAATGGTATGACCAATGTTGATGGTTGTTGGTTGGGTGATTTTCCAGCTTAACAACCAATTATCAGTATAATAATGGTTATTATGATGAACATTGTGGATTGGTTATTGGTTATTACATGTTATTACCAATTAGTTGCAGGGTGATTGTTGTTGAACCTCAGTTGATATTCCCACTAGAGGTACCTCTTGGTGCTGTCCCACAAATCTCAGGCCTTCGATTGTCCCTTCGTCGTGCGATACTTCACGTCCTGGATGCAGGCGCAAATGGCGCAGGGCTCCCGAGGGCTCCCGAGGGCTCCCGATGAAAGCAGCTTGTAATTGATCGTATACTGTATATTACTAGATAGATCTGGGTAAACTATAACGCACTCACTGCGACCTCACTGGAATCATGGTTAGTAAGGGGAATCATCCCCAAATCTCATAACGTAGCATGACGTGTGTGGGCAAGTGCAAGAGAACATAACAATAACGTAGCATGACGTGTGTGTGTGTGCAAGTTGACATGAACGTCATTGTCCACCCCACCCCACCCAACCCCACCCCAAGTTAACCATAGCGTAGCATGACGTGTGTGAGCAAGTGCAAGAGAAGATCACAATAACGTA
>Ga0126342_10012855_pt1 | contig 14885 bp, 15 predicted proteins | sample Cyp1metagenome_FD_92528 | JGI IMG/M metagenome (GOLD analysis project Ga0126342, IMG submission 92528) | Coral microbial communities from Lord Howe Island, Old Settlement Bay, Australia - Cyphastrea 1 metagenome | ecosystem: Host-associated > Invertebrates > Cnidaria > Coral ...
ACATTATATACATATCCCATGTAGTTGTTGTTTAGTTATGATAGTTATGCAGTTATGCCCAATGACATTCACAATTCTTGGGCTTTCCCGCAGGCCATGCAGAAGTTAGACACTGCAGAGGCTGAGCTGTCGAGGCTGCGGGGTGATCTACAGGCGCGACCTGGGATGGAGGGCCCTGGGTTAGTGAAATCGCTTGGGAGATACAAAAATTGTTAATGGGATTTAATATGATTTAACCATTTGAAATGAGGATTTACTGGGATTTAATGACATTTTTCATGGGATTTTATAGGATTTTATGGGCCAATCATGGGAGATATCGCTTGCTTGGTGGTGCAGTTGGGGTGTTTTCATAGGTTTAACTATAGTAATCACCCCCCACACCTTGGGATATAACATGATTAATCACCCCATTGACTAAGTGGAACTGCACCCCAGTGGCACAGTGGCGACCCCAATTCTATATTGGGGGGGAAGGATGAATAACATATGATAAAATTCCGTTTGGATACACCTATATTTTGGGGACAAAAGCCATGGTTTCCTGCACGATTTCAAACCCAACCATTGATAAATGGCTTGAACATGCTTGAACCAGATTTTGTTTGACATTTTTGTTGGGAAACCACCCCTAATTCTGATGGTGAATGACAATTGATCAGCATTATCCCTCCATTTTCCTCCATTTTGTTGCAATAACCGGGGTAGGGCCCCCATTTTCGGATCCACCAGAACCCAGCCATCATGCATTTTAAATCCTGGAGGCGGTTCGGAAAGACGAGGCCATGAGACAACAGGAGTGGATGGCAACTGCTCAGATCGGGAAGCTTCCAAGGCTTCCAAAAGAGCGTGACCTTGAAATGGATGGAACACCGAAAGAAAAAGGGGCACCGGGGTCACCGGGCGCGTTGCGACGGAACGCGTTGTGGCAGAAAGGCCCCTTCAAGTTGCCACCAGACATGTCATGACATTTCTATGATTTCCGATGGGGTTATCCGGTATAGTTCAGTATACTCAGTATACCGTATACTTCAGTGGACTTATACAGCACTGTTTGCATAACTGGTAGGGGGCCCATTGCTTGGGGTTCCGCGGCAACTGAAGGGAGTCTTGGGTTTGTCCAGAAGTGGGGATTGGCATTGAACTTGAACACGAAGAAAATGATGATAGACCATTGGATTGGAATAACGATTTTTTTTGGCAAACTCTGAATCGGCGGTTGACTCATCAATAATGAGGATTTAAGTTTGCCTTCCGTCTTTGCAAAGGAGAGAGCATAATGCAACTGTAGCGACTGATCAATAGAGGCTTGGACCAGATTGATACTCGGTTGATCATCCCAATTTGTAAGTGGCTATTCTGAGTCCGCTGAGGTAAGCTTCTTACAACTGAAGGACGACACCAACCACAGTTTCATAGTCCCACAACTTGGAATCTCTACTCTTCAGTGGTTTAAACTGTACTTTTTGCCAATCTTTGATGGCCATACGGTAGGTATTACAAATAGATGAAGATCACATTAGAAAGTTATATATACCCCATATTTTCTTGGGACAAATGCAGTTGAGAACAGAACATTTCTGGGCGTCTAAGTACAGGATAGTATAGGACCTATAGGATAATTTCACAATCGGCGTATGAGCCGGGATCTAAATTATCGTCTGCATTTTTCCCAACCTTCTGGCCGCAACTTCTCTGCCATGGCCCCAGTGAAGCCATGCAACTTGGAACTCGCCAGCTCGGTGGAGGAAGCCCTGCGCTGCGAGGGGAGGCGCTCTCCAAACATCCTGAAACATCCTGAAACTATGATTTCCTCCAGTATTCAGCAGCAATGATCAGATCTGGCTCTGGTATCCCCTCAGGGTCGCTCCATTCCCCCCAGGCAGCAGACATCGGAAGTGTCGCTACAAAACCGCAGTGAAGTGCCACTTTGGGCGAGGCTGTCTCCGATTTTTGGGGGGCCTTGTGGGGATCCATAGGTGGCACCCCCAACTGCACATCGGATCGGCATAGGCAGAAGGGATGTGGGGGAAGACTTCTGGGGGCAAAGCTTGCGGAGCAGACAGCTATGTCAGCTAGGTGACATTATGATGTATTATGATTAGATGCCATGATGCTCACAGAATCAAAGCTGGTGATCTCCATGCATTCGTTGCCGGTGCTGGGCTAGCCACCATTGTAGGTTGCTTCGGGAGATGTTCAAGTTGATGACCAACTCCTTCATGGGGACCGTGGGAGTGCGGGGCCAAGGGAAGGCCACTGGGAAAGCCATGGTTGGATGGTTTGGGAGAGGGCTCCAACCCAAGAGGAAAAGGGCAAAAGGAAGAAGGAAGCGAGGAAAGGGTGAGGAAGGAAGGAGGGACGGAGGGACGGAGGGAACATGGAAAGGCAGTGAGGAAGAAAGAAATATGACATCGTTGGTTGCTGCTGGCCGGAGTTCCTGACGGTGATGGTTTGCCCTGCTGTACAGTATGACTCCGCACTTCCGGGTCATTGACTCCCACCTATTGGACGATGGACTCGACTGACTCTGCCATGGAAAACCCTACAATTATTTAGGATGTAAAACTAGACTGGTTTTCCCCATTGGTTTCCCGTCTTCATGTTCCTTTCAACCGAGCCTAGCCGAGGCCCGAATGGGTGTGGCCACGATGAAGGCTGTGCCTTTGGTGTCGTTGCTGGTGGTGCTGCGACGGGCCTGGCGACTGGATCAGATCATGGTCAGAAACCGCAGGCGGACCCTGAGGGGGTGGACAACCAACAAGTTGGACCCTGGAGGTGTGCCTGAAAATGGGATAAATAGCCCCAAATTGGGATTCAATCATCAAACATATGGGGGATGGAACCGTTCAGCCAGCTGGGGTTTTCCGCTCACACAATTCTGATTGATGGATGAGTTTGGGATCTCTAACTATAGACAATATAGACCCCTGAGAGTTGAGAACCCCCTGAAAGAACTGCGATTGGACATGGGTGATGGGATGGTCGTAACTCAAAATGGCCAGTTTGTTTCTGGTTTTCTTGTCTCTTAAATTGCAGACAAGCTAAGAGCAAACATGTTGCAACCAACGAAAAATGCGAGTTCACAGGGGAACAAAATGGGATCAGACACTAAGAATGGTGCATATGGGTGTTTCAGAATTGTTTGGTGCACGAGTCATCTCCCTAAGATTGAGCTCCTGATGTTGAGCAATCATTTTTGGTTCAGGAACCACCCAAACTTTAGATGGGTGTGGTAAAGCGGGTTCTTCAGGGGTTGGTCGGACTTGACTGTGGAAACCATTTTCCGAGCTCTCTGCATCTTGTGGAGTCACAATGCATCAAAAGTCTTTGGAGGTTTGGACCGCACACTTTACATAGTCATTTTACAAGTGTTGTCGAGCCCTCATTTAAGCTTAAATTTGACTTTGCTCTTAGCGGGTTGAGTCAAATCAATTCTAAAATCCATAGGGAGGCCCACGGATTTTCCATTTGTGTTTGTAAACCTGGAGGATTTTCTTAATTTACAGTACATACTCTCCAGTACTGCATCACAATGAAAAATGTAAGTTTCTCAGATGATTTTTCCATTAAGACCTCCATAATTTGACGATCTATGGCAGGTCGCGGCTGTGGATCTTGACACGCTCCGCCTTTGAAATGTGGATGTTCGTGGCTCGGCATCCGGCAGTTGTGGGCCCCCATGGATGCGCTAATGGTCGTCCTTACCGCTTTGGCACAAGTCCAAATGACCAGCCGCTGTTGAGGTGGAGTTCATCTTCTGGATTTACTTCAGGCGCTTCATTTGCAGCTTTGAGAGATAAACAGAACCAAGATGAACCAAGCGTTTATTGAACCAAAGGAAATACATGGGTTTCAGGGAAACCCAGCATGATTCTTGCGGAAATGGGCACATGAATTAATGATGGCATGATTGAAGTTGAAGCCTTGGAGGAACCCTCAATTACTACGCAATCTACATAGCTATGATATTATTCAAGATGAGTTGGGGGGCAGCTGCAGGTGCAAAAAGTGGAGTCTAGAGAGCCGTCGAGCGTATCAACCTCGAGTTCTGTGGAAAGCAGCGGGTGAGAGGCACCTCGCTTGGGCTCATTGCTGGTGATTTACCACTGGAGCTGTCTCGGGAGATCCAAGATGATTAAGTACCAAAGCTTGCATGGTGCATCGTTTTTCAACTTTCAGCAGCAGCTCAGTTCTAGTAACATCTAGTAACTATTTTGTATGATCAAAATCAAAATATATCAAAACCTTTACATGTGTCTAGTCTGCTTCCTGGTGGCTTGCCTTTTAAGCAACTGCGGCAGAAGGCTCAAGTTGTCAGGAGATGCTGTTGTAAAATATACGGGTTTCAAGGGATTGAAAGTTGAAGGTGGTTGGTTGACTTTGGTCGCGCGACGTCGACGGGAAGCTGTCTCCAACATTCTCTAACATTCTCTCACGTGTTTTGTTGTCAGCTTGACAGGGAAAGACTCCTGAAAACCTTCCTGACCACAATTGAGCCTTGGTCTTCACAGATCACTCGTCAAGGTGCCAATATGATCTAATGTGAATACTGGGGAAAGCCGGGGTGCAAAATGCTTCAACCGCGGGAAAGCGCTTTCTATCTGATTCTATCTTGATATTTTCACTCAGACCAAGTAGATCCTCTTTGTTGTGCTGATTTTGGAGACAAGCCAGTTTGAATGATCTGCTGCTCTATCTCAGTTCGCCATTTCAGGTCTTCACCAACCATGAAATTGGGGAAAGGACTCAAGCATCATGTGTGGTTCCAAAAACCTCAGAATCGAAATGCAGCTCATACATTGTCATCCCTTGTGGATCCTTGTGGCAGGATATAGCAGGATATATAGCTAGATAACAATTGCACATGTACCATGATCATGCCCCCATCAACAGGGCTTAAGATACCCATTACATGCCACCAGACATCCCTCATGGTGGGATCCATATCCAATCAATCTCTGGCCCAGGAGCGCATCCATGTGGGTCAGGGCTATGTGCCTCCACCTCGAGCTTCTTGGTGGTCGAAGGGAACATTTGGTGCTCGAAAACGAAGAGCTACTAGGGCCTCTAGGGATGGTGCTTTCACAAGAATTGTTCGAATTATACTTCCGATTTTTCAAAAGTCCATCCAAGAAATAATACATTTGATCTTGAATCTTCAACTGCATTCACTTCCAGACTTGGTACGGTATCCCACAGCTGCTCTTTCCAAGATGCACTCTGTCTCCTGCAAGGGCCCTCAGTTGGTCAATAAAAAGCTCAAATGGACATAAATGGACCATCATTTGGCTGCGAAACCCGCAACACATCGAGATACATCGAGTTCTTGGGCATTTCCCAAAACGCGCCTAGGAGCAGAAGGTGAAAGCTCAGACGAAGAAGGCCATGCGGGATGGATCACACAGAAGTGAATCAGGTTGATGCCCAGAGTCCCAGGTTGGTTCAGACCATAAGGGACCAATTGAAACCTCCGGAGACCATCACATTTCATGGAAGAACTCACGTTTTCCCATGGTTTCCTGCGCAAATTTCACTAAGCAATTCGCCCCTTGACACCTTCAGGCCTGGAGCGGCGTGTTGAGGTTGAGGAGACAATCAGAGCCTCTGGCCGTGGGGCAGGACATCCGATCAATGGCTATCAATACATAAACAAATATAGTCTATAAACTATAAACAATAAATGATTGCCTTGCTGATGCAAAATGAAAGATAAACTTCAACACAATGATAATTACATTGAGAAGGAAGATAAAATGATGGCCAAGTTTTTAGTGATATACTTGGTGTGTTTCCCAAACTTGTTGATCTGCAGATCATCCACCCTTTCGCAGTGAAATATCACTGTCCCAATGGATGATGTTTGAGGAAGCTCGACAGAAGCTGATCTCCAACCCTTCAGCCAGCGGCCCCAGCCCACAGGGAGGACACAGCTGGCTCCATCTGATGGATTAGTTCAGCATCGCTCCAGAATTAAGGCTCCCAATCCCAAAGATCGTTTTAAGATCTTTTTAAATACAGTACCAACGGACCAACAACCCATTTGTCGGTTTCATGTGGTTTTGTCATGTTGCATCATGTTTTGTGGATCAAAATTCCCAATGGTTTTTCTCCACTATGACAAATGTCCAACTTGTACAGTAGCAACCACCCAACAGGATCCAACCCCAAACCTCCAACCCCTTCCAGAAAGGTGGAAAACTTTCTTCGACTCTCGGATGAGCACAGTGCCTTTGGTGAGGTGGACCGCTGGGAATTTCAATGGATCGAACCGTCTAAGTTGGAGATCTATATATTTATGACTTATGACATTTTATAAAGTATAATGAACTAATTTATAAGTGATACTGACTAGAATTCAAAGATTGACCGAATACTTCATGTTCACTCCCAATTCTGAGCCAACTCCCATCGTTTCAAGACCGCAGATCCGCGCGTCGTCGCTGTCGCCGGAGCACGGCGACGGCGCCCGGCGCCCGCGGCGGAGTCTGGTGTCCAGTGCACCGTCGGTGGAGAATTTGCTGCGATCCTGGGAGGCCTGGGATTGGTGGGTCATCGTCCCCAGTCATTGGACCATTTGAGTATTGAAACATATTGAAATACCCATGGTGACGGCTGGGGATCCCCCAATTTTTGGAGACCTCCATAAATGGTCGTGAAACACCCCATAAAACCCCTTTGGATTTTTTCGGGTGTGATCCATCTGGATGAATTTTCCAAGGTAAAACATGATGAACATGGTTATAACATGGTAATAACATGGTTATAACCATTGCAGTCGATTCAAATTGGAGATTCACCTCAAAAGCGACACTTGGGTGATTTTCGGGTAAAAGAACATCCCATATTGGGAAAGTGGCCCAAGTTTGACCAGTAGTCATGAAGCTACGTAGCAAAATGAGGGTTTCAGCCAACAAACACGGGAAAGCGGTTGACTTCTTACAGAGAGTTTCCTAAACAAATACTGCGTCCAAGAAGCCCAGAGGATCATCAATTGATCATCATTCTTTCCCATTTAAGTCGTTCAAACTGGCACAATCAATATTTTATATCATTAATACAATATAGGTCAGTATGGTGTATAGTCTTCGTATATAACTAACATAAAACAGCAACATCATGAGGCTAATACATTTCTCCCATTCTCTCTATATCTTTCTATCCATTAGTGAAGCCAAGAAATCGCTAGGTAGCCGAGGAGGCGACACCTCGAACTCCAGCAGAGGTGGAGCCTTGGTTCAGGGTACATGGAGGAATGGGTTGGAATATGCGGGAATGCGACATCCATTTTTTAGTAATCGCAGTAGGTGCGGAAAAAGCGAGTCGATTGATGGTATACCATGGTATACCCAATTCAAAATGGCGAGAGTAGTATGTGGTTGGACTTGGGATTGAAACCATTCCTTAGAAATGGGAGGATGGCACAACGGTTTCTGCGATTTATTGCTGTGAAGGTTGGGAAACCCCAGCAGATCTAAGGACGTGCAATGCTTGAAGCACCTGGAGTTGTGTTCATGGAAGCTCGACAGCAGACCATTGGACAACTGACGTCAGGATGGAAACTGATCCCGCTACGGGTATGGGTTAGATTTTTAGGCCGAATTTCCTCCTTGATCTTGACTCAAGATAAATGAGATACCCATTTTCGACCCATCCTCAGATATACCATGTCGCATCATGTCTTGATACCCACATTTGACATGGGATATCATGGCATGACATTATTTATCATTATATTTTGTGTCAGTTCAGTTTCCAGGTTTACCCCAGGTTTACCCCAGGTTTACCGCCTGGTCACCTTCAACGCCGCCTCGCGTCCCAGGTTTTCCATCTGCACCGCCAGCGGCAAGCGTGACATTTGCCCGGACGTGCGGCAGATCCGTCGTGGCTCGGCGACGAGCAGTCTGCGGGACCAATCATGGCATGACCAGCAACAGCGGAATATCTATCTATTTATATATATTTATTTATCTATCTGACATGTCTATATACAATATATATATATATATAATGATTGAGAATTGATAATGACTGATAATGTATGATATTATATATATAGTATGTATTGATTATTATGATGACATATTATGACATGACATACAGGACATACAAGGCTTGTGGGCCGCAGATACATCCTTGCATGTCAATGCTTGCGACTGGCTTTCCTAGTCGTGCGACTAGCTTTCCTAGTCGTTCTTGGATAGCCGGAACAGGAGGGTCTGCAAGGCATGGTCCAACAGTGGCCATGAGAAAAAACATGATTTGAGACCCCCCCAACCCGCATGCGTTTTGCATTGGTTCCAACAAAACCATCAAACATTTTTTTTTGGCTAAAATGGAACTCTGGAATGGAACTCTATAACTCTGAAGTATTGGCATCGTCGTCGTTATTGTAGGTGGAAATATTGAGCAATGGGTGCTCTCCTACTTCTTCGATGGTGCGGAATCCAACTCTGAACTCACTGACCAAGAGTTCTGCGAGCTCCAGGCTGGTGCCGAGTTTGGGCAACCCGAACAAGAAAAGGACAAGTTCAATGGGGAAATCTTTTGGAAAATCCATGGGGTATCCCTTAAATGAATGATGCTGAAGACGGAGGAAATTGATGGAAATTGATCATCTTTTTGGATAGTGACCCTCCAGGAGCTGGTGGATGCTGTGGCTCACTGGGCTCAAGTGCCACTGAACGATTGCTTGTCCCACTGGGCTGGAAAGAACGAAGGCAGGTACTGGGCTGAGCGGCTGAACTAATGAATTGCCATAAATATCCATAAATTATAAGGGTTCCTATAGGGTTCCTTAAGGGCTAATCAGTCATCCTTTTTTGGTGGTCACCTTGAGGGTGCTCTTGGTGTAATTGGTGCGGGTGGATCGGAAGATGTTTGCACTCCTTGTGGTGCCAGCCTCTGTCAATATCGAGTGTTCATTTGGATGACCGTTTCCCCAGCGCGATCTAGGTAGTGACGGCCATCCATGATTCCAGAACGCGGAACAAGACATATATAGTTATATATACTGATAGTGATTCATAAGAATATCATCTGGACATGAAGCCCATGTTTTGGGTATGATCTTGCACATCCCCAAATTATCCCAAATTTAAATGGGGAAATACTGGGTGAGCTCTCCCATTTGTGATGGTGTCGTCAGGCCTGAAGTGCTTCCGCATGCGTAACGATCCGTTTCTTGGCCTGCACAACTTTTGACAAGCATCAGCATCAAAACAGACCTTGGTCCTTGGTCAACGAGTTGATTTAATGGAATTTGCAAGGAGCTTTACTGTAAATATACACACATTTTCCTTGACCAATTCTGGGACATGGAACAGACTGGAAATTGCGGGAAGATGAAGTATACCCAAGTTAGACTATCAGTACCAGAGGGTATACAGGTTGGTAGGACATCAGTCCTGTCCTTTTCTCGTCGGCCTTGTGTCCAGATTCCCTGCCGTGCATCGGCCGCTGCTGACCTATGTGAATACGGCCTTTGTGGCTCCCGCCATCGGACACCAGGTGGGACATGAATTAAGCGGAGATCAAACCCGTTGTGGTTCTGAAGAGGTGATTGGAACCATCCCGGAGATTACCAGCCTCTGCAGAGCCCTCGTGAGGCCTTGAACATGATGGGGTTTCGGCCCTTCCGCTCAGGCAGCACTGAGTAGCTTGGCATGGTGGTTGTGGTGGTATTTAAGTAGCCAGTCTGACATCTTTGACATCTTTGGATATCTTTGGATGATCAGTTTCAACATTTTTCAACAGACCGAGATAGACAGGATCACTAACGGGAAAAAGAGGCAATGGATTTTAGCTTTAGCATTTGTACATATTTGTACATATTTGTAGCATTTTGTAGCATACAATCTAGGAAGAGCCCGGAAACCTCAAAACAGTTGCAGCCACGGTGAGATGTGTGGATGCCACCAGGTATTGGTTTCGACCCGTGGAACACTGGGCACATTGGAAGAAAGGGTTGAGACCGCGCATCCTCGAGTACCTGGACGGGAGGATTGCTGCACATGGCAGTCTGAACATGTGGGATTTATCCCCGAATTCCCCAACTTATGGACGTTTTGATGGGGAAATGATGATCAACTAGTGACTAGTGGATTTAGGTCTATTATACAGATTCAGACAAACCCAATGGTAATCACCCGACACATGCGCAATGGTTTTATTACAATTTTTCCGCTTGATGTTGCGATTTGGACGTATCCCCCGCATCTTGAAGCAAACATATTTGATGGTGGGTCAAAACAAATTTCATCGTCCAGACTTTGGCAGGCGCATCTCACCACCCTTCATTCTGTTCATTTCTGGCGATCATCGGCCCACATCAGACATCTACTGGGTCTATGTAACCATCCAGATACCACTCTGTCACATACTCACATTTTTTGTTGCATACAACACAGCAAGTGCGAGTTGATTGGGACATATGCCACCAGGGTTACAGACTATCACCATCCAAAACTGGGGGTCACTGGAACTTGAAATGCTCCATGCATTCCGAGGCCTGCAAAAGCCTTGGTGTTTTGCCACGGCATTGGCGTTGGACCTTCCATGTGTGGAACTTGGAAACCTCACTCACATCAGTTGTCAGTGGTTGTGGGTCCATGACCCATATATTTGCTCAGCTCAGGGAAATCACCGTTTTTTTTTCAGGGTGTTTTCTTGTTCGAAACCAACCTTATTTTAGGTTTCATGTCAGGTTGAGTTTTACTTTTGAATCCTCCAAAAGAACTGCTCTACAGGCGAGCATGGCTATCGACACTTCCCCATTTACATATATAGACTATTTAGACCAGTTATGACCAGTCCATCAGCTCTGTGGTTTGATGTATTTTTCTTTTTCCATAGCCTATATAGCCATTTAAATAGGATTTTCCATACACCACCCAGCTATTGGGGCCATATTTTCTGCAGCAATGCGATCCACCTTCTCAGGTGCCTCACCTTTCTGCAGCTCCTGACCCGAACACTGGGACAGGAGAGCTGGTGGGGCCAACCTGTTGGCCCTTAAATTTCTCACCTTTGCTTCTCATGGTTTCTTGTTGATATACGATATTATACGATAGTTGCATATATATATAATTATATATATATATATATAATTATATATATATAATTATATATATATATATTCGAAGGAAGTTTAGAAGTCAAACTTCCAACAATATGGACAGATGGAAAAGAAGAGGTGGGAAGAGTCAGAGAGGAGAAGAGAAGAAGAGAGAAGATAAGAGAAGAGAAAGAGTGAGAAGAAAGAAGATGCAGGTGCGCGAAAAGGTAGGAAAGTCGCGATTCACTCTGTTTTTCCAATGATTTGTGGCTCCGGAGGGTCGAAAAGTAGGCTTGCTAAAGCGGCGGGTGCGGAGCCATCTGGCCAGATGAGAGATGTAAAATTGCACGTCGTTGTGGCGCGAAGCACATTTCCAAGTCAAAATGCACAAAGCACACCAGCTTCGGAGCACTTTTTGAAGTTGAGATGTCGGAAAAGTGCACGCCGTTGTGGCTCGAAGCACATTTCGAAGCCAAAAGTGTAAAAAAATGATGGGCTCGGAGCACTTTTGGACGTTGAGCTGTTGAAAAAGTGCACGTCGTTGTGGTGCGAAGCACATTTCCAAGTCAAAACGCACAAAGCACCACATGCTCGGACCACATTTGCAGGCTGAGATACTACGCTAAACTCTACTCCACCCCACAACAACTAAAACTACAACTACAACTGCAATTACAACAAGAACTACAACTACACTACACATCACACAACACTACACTACACTACTCTACGCTCAATTGCACTACAGCACTACACTACGCTACACCCCGCTTCACTTCACTACGCTACACTCAAGTACACTACACTACACTACAACTACAACTGCAACTACATTAACGCTACACTACACTCAATTACACTACACTACACTACGCTACACTACGCTACACTACGCTACACTACACTACACTACGCTACACTACACGACAGGACGGTACACTACACTACTGCACTGCACTACGCTAGCTACAACTACAACTACAACTACAAACTACAACTACAACTACACTCCGCTTCACTTGACTACACTGCACTACACTCAGTTACACCACACTACACTCCACTACACTACGTCATAATCCACTACATTACACCACACTACACTCCACTTCACTTCGCTACACTACACTACATTTAATTACACCACATTCAATTACATTACTACATTACATTCAATTACACTACATTCAATTACACTACATTCAATTACAATACACTCAAGCACACTACATTTAATTACGCTACACTCAATTACACTACATTCAAGTACGCTACATTCAATATCATTCAATTACACTACATCCAATTACACTACATTACACTACATCACGCTACACCTACAACGACACCACACCACACCACACTACACTACACCACACTACCTACAACTACAGCTACAACTACGCTACTTTACACTACACTACACCAGTCTACACTGCACTACCCTACATTACATTACGCTACGCCCATTACACCATCACACATGCAACTGCAACTACACTACGCTAATTACACTACACCACAACTACAACTCCACTACACTACAATTACAACTATAGCTGCGCTACGCCACACTACATCCAGCAGTTGCGGGTGACGTGACCTACCAGGTGACCATTGCAACCATTGTAACCACTCCGAAAAACACAACTCCAACCACCTTTCAGTCCATCAGTGGATTGGCTCGGCCATCAGTGATTCACAACAACCAAGCTCTCCTATAGGTTCACTATTTTTGAAACTTCCGCCACCGCCTTGTGCGGTACTACTGGTACGATATCATGTATCATTTTTGTTTGACGATACAGCATCTATATTGGATATCTATTTGCATGAATGGGTATTCAATGATAGTGATCAATGATAGTCAAAACGACAAAGAAGTAATTGGTGTCCTTTGATTTTAGGCCCATACCCAAGTGAACCGCTTAATGGCTGATCCCTTCACCTCCCCAAGAAAAGTGGATACTCCTAGAGGACCCTCAGAAAGAGAACTCTATCGCACCCATGTCACTCCAGGAGCATCCAATCTTCCTGGTGGATACAGCGGGTATCTCCATGAGATTTTCAGATGATGTCCCCGGTGCCAGGGAGGCGAGTGGCGGCAAGTGCCGGCAAGTGGCTGTTCGCTGACCCCTTGGGAGACCGAGCTGGGATCTCTCATCCAGGTGCTTTGAGGTACCTTGATGTAAAGTATTCATCTCCACATTCTTCCAACCAAGACAATGTCTTTAAGGTTTAACAGAGGGTGAAGGGGACGATCTCCCCGAGGTGTGGAGACCTCTGGGATGCTCCGGGGACACTGGCGCATGATTGCCACCCTTCCTGCAGGTGGCCGCAAATATCGAGAATATGTTGCAGGCTGGGCAGATCGGGGAGCCATCTGAATCTAGGCGTTTCCTATTTTCCTTTCAGCCCATTCTCGGATCGTTGGGTCTTGAGTTTTGAGCTGGGTTCCACAATGTAATTTATCACCCATCCAAGTAGAATCCCTACTATATGCTCATCAAGTCTTTCCGAAATAAGCCACCGCAAAAACCCGGCAATACTAAACATGTAAGGGCCAGACATTGGTTTCTGGAAATCTATAGAAATTGTCAAAACACGAGGTAAGCGATGGGACCTTTCCAAATTAGCGATGCCCCCTTTCAAGGTAATGTCATTCTGAACATTGATTTCTGACGTCGTTTGTGAACCAGATTTGGGCCCACAAGGGTACGTGTTCTTCTTGATATCCACGGAGTGGTCCGCAGAGACAGGAATCTGCAGAAGCAGAAGCCAAGTCCCTGTAAACACGTTTGTTCCACTAGCTGACTGCACATTCTTGCCTTGCATGTTTTCATTGACTCTCCACTTGAACTTGCGCATTTCGATTGTCTCTCACTGACAAATAAGGGGCTACGCCCCCTGCCGCCGACCCCTGGAGCAGGGAGGTCAGCTTCATCGTCTTCAGCCGCTCCTCGTAAAATCTAGGTGGACCAAGCTCAGGGGGCTCTTGGTGCTGTAAAAGTACCAATCCCCGGATGCTCTAAAAGTATCCAAACAGCGCTGTAAGAGTGCTGCGCGCTGTAAGAGTGCAAGGGTTGGACTGGAAGGGTGCTGTAAAAGTACCTGGACCTACAACCTGGACTGGGAGAAGAAGAAGAGTCCGGAAGCTTCAAGGATTTCACATCAAGTTCGGAGGCAGGGTCAGCGGCAATGGCACACTATATATAGTGTATATAGTATATAGTATATAGCATCCACCACCTTGTTATATAATGACAGCTTTGGCGGCCGCTTCCAAAACGGGAAAACACCGTGGAATGCTGGTCCCAACCCTCGGTGCCAGTGCCTAACGTCACTTTCTGAGCCCGCTAGAAGTAGCCCTTGAAGCCTGCAGCTGACAGCTTTGGCGGCCGCTTCCGAAACGGGAAAGCACCGTGGCATGCCGGTCCCAACGGCGCTTCCGAAGCCCCGGTGCCAGTGCCTAACGTCGCTGTCTGAGCCCGCTAGAAAAGTAGCCCTTGAAGCCTGCAGCTGACAGCTTTGGCGGCCGCTTCCGAAACGGGAAAACTCCGTGGCATGCCGGTCCCAACAGCGCTTCCGAAGTCCCGGTGCCAGTGCCTAACGTCGCTTTCTGAGCCCGCTAGAAAAGTAGCCCTTGAAGCCTGCAGCTGAAAGCTTTGGCTGCCGCCTCCGAAACGGGAAAACACCGTGGCATGCCGGACCCAACAGCGCTTCCGAAGCCTCGGTGCCAGTGCCTAACGTCGCTTTTTGAGCCCGCTAGAAAAGTAGCCCTTGAGGCCTGCAGCTGACACCTTTGAAGCCTGCAGCTGACAGCTTTGGC
>Ga0126342_10012856_pt1 | contig 14882 bp, 17 predicted proteins | sample Cyp1metagenome_FD_92528 | JGI IMG/M metagenome (GOLD analysis project Ga0126342, IMG submission 92528) | Coral microbial communities from Lord Howe Island, Old Settlement Bay, Australia - Cyphastrea 1 metagenome | ecosystem: Host-associated > Invertebrates > Cnidaria > Coral ...
CCCATACCGCCATGGCACCAAATAAGTACATGCGAAGCATACCCCGAAGCATACCCCCGAAGCAAACCCCGAAGCATACCTCCGAAGCATACCCCCTAGACAAACCTCCCAGTGGGGATACGGCATTTCCAGACGAACCCATATACATACATGCATAACATTAACATAATAACATTACATTCAAATACATTGCATTACATGTTAAATTACATTAATTACATTACATACACCGATACATAGGCATGAGTGCACATGTTGACCATTGCTCAATGTTACATGAATATAGTACATGAATGAATGTTTTAATATGGCTAGGTAGATCGATGTGGATCAGCCTATGCCTATTCATTTTTTGGTCTTATTTGATCTTTTCTGCACATGCGGCTGCATGGAGGGCAATGATGAATTCGTCCATGGACTGAAAGAATGCATCAGAAGCAAGTAGGACGTCCCATGTATGGACCAAGAATGACGCACATGTCAGATGATCATCAGATGATGTGCTTGTGTGTGCTCGACGACACACCTAGGATAACACCGAGATTATCCAGGATGTGCTGCCGGAGGAAAGAGAGCGGAAGCTAAGAAACCTGAGCAGGGCCATTGAGAGTGGCGATGAGAAAGAGTTGCGAGATGCAGTACAGGCCCCAAAATAATTATGTTCGATTTCTAGCAAGTTTTCCACTGTCAGTAATATCAGTAGTCCATAGTGGTCCTGCCATGTCCAACATCTGAGATAGGTCTTGAATCGTTCATGGGCTTAAATTTCATGATGTCCTCACTTCCGTTTTTTTCCATTCCTCTAGCTCCAGCGGCTTGTGAACTTGGGGTGACATGTGGTGACGTGGTGACTCCTGTAGCGCCTTTCAATGTGATCGCTTTGACTTTGACTCAGTTTGAGTCAGTTTGAGTCTTGGTGGCAGGAAGCGCGTCAATTGGACTTCCCGCAGGCCAGCCTAAAGAGGGCCGAGGAGGCCCTGATGAAACTTCTTCAGATGCGGGAGCTGAAGAATCTCCGCAGTGCCAGCACTGGAGATGACGAGATGCAGCTGAGGAATGCCATCAAGGAGGCCAAAACGGAGCACATGTGGGAAGTGTTTGGAGAGAAATTGCAGACTATGAAATTCATCGTAAATCAAAACGCGTCATTCAAGCAACCCAGTAGTAGGCCTTCGCCGTGACGGCGTGTGCATTCAGTGCGGACAACTATTTTTTTGTGGCCTGACTTGTTTGAGGCACGGCTTATAGATCTTCCACCCACAGATGTGGAACAAGCCCAGGCCTGGACTATTCAAGTGAATGACATTTCCATACATTTCCTGCAGACCACCAGACTCACCGAGAAGCATGGCAAATGATGGAGCTCTTGTAGTACCTCTTTTAATAAAATATGTTGATATATTTGATATCTTTTAATCACCGTTATAGTCCTAGTTTCATATCTTTTAATCACCGTTATAGTCCTAGTTTCTCCCTTGCACCGGGCATAATTTTATCAGGCATCAATCATCGTAGCTATACATAGGCGGTGTGATTGCACTGTGCTTTGAGCCTGATGTAGACCCAAATTGCGGGCTCTCACCCATGGACTCCATGGACTTTGGTCGATGTAGTAAGCTTGACTCATTTTTTCCCAGCAAGCAACTTTTTAAACATTTTAAACAGGATGCATTGAACGAGATGATCCTAGCCCGAGAGCGGAAGGCATTGCAGCTTGGACGGCACGTGATGTGATGTGACGTGAAGTAATCCAACGGAATGTGACGTACAATATACTGTAGTAATTACTGTCCATGTGTATCCAATTATTGTAGATTCATATATATTACATTATATTATATTATATTATATTATAAATATTGTTGAATGTAATGAATGTATGTACGTAGGTGCGTACGTGTGAATATGTAGTTCAAAATAAACACATTTGCCATTCGTCGAATATATTTTTTGGGAAGAGGTTTGCCAACATTGTTTGCGCAGAAGGTTTCACATTTTGCCTTACATGAGGCAACCTATCTATCGTTCCACGAGCTGAGCTGTTCAGCATTTCTGAGGAAAGATGCAATGAACATCAGGGATGAGGCTCAACTCCGCGATGCCATCAGTGATGCCAGCAAGGCGCCCCGCAGGATGTTTTGGCCTTCTGGCGTCTTGTGGCATTCTTTGTGTGCTTTGATATGCTTTGATTGCTTGTTGATTTGCCGAACCTCAGGGACTCTAGGGTGCTGGACACCATCCCAATTGCATCCAATTGATGAAACCATTTGGCAATCCACAACCTCAAACAATGAGTCTGTCAGGACAGCATGCCAGAGCCAAAGAGAACGTATCCCATGAATCCCGCAATAATTTTTAAATATGTCTAATATGTTTAGATATGATTTTCCGTGTGAATTGTGTTTCTTTCTTTGGCAGAGGCAGACGTGCCACCAGATGAAGTCGAGAAGGCTCAAAAGTTGCTGTCCAGGACGCTATAGCATGTTCTAGTACTGTTGTAGCCCTGGGAGGTGCCAGGATTCCCAGGATGGCAAAAGGATGATAGAGGATGATCAAATCATAATCAAATCATAATCAATTCAAATCATGTATATATGTATATTATATATTATATCATATTATATCGCGGATATTCATTGAATTTCATTCATCGAATCAAATTTATTAAACGATAATGGTTACAGTTTAAAAGCTTGAACTGCACTTTGTTGCAATGTGTTGCCATATAGACGATGAGAAGCGTGTCATGGCATGTCATTTCAGCATGTCCGTCCACACTTGAGAGTGCACCATGGCACATCCTATCATATCCTCGCTGAACCCGGAATGTTGCTGTAGGGTAGTGAGGGGAAATCATGGGAAATGACTGAGCATATAGCTGTGCAGGATCAAGCTCCTGCGCTATGTTGATGTACTGGAGAAGGCAATCGACAGTAATAGCGAAGGGCAGCTCCGAGAAGCCATCTCGGTAGCAAGGAAAGCAGCACCAAACGATGACTCCGATGATGCAGAGAACGCCCGCTTCAATCTGGCTTTAGGCAAGGTGCTAGACCATGTCTGTCCTTTTCAATCTTATAATGACAATTGCCGAATGCGTAGCAAGGGTTCTCGTTTCACTCTGGGGGTCTGGGGGTTGAGGGTGTGTTCGCTCGACGTTGCGTTTACGTTGGCAATCGTTCGCAACCGTTCGCAACCGTTCGCAACCGTCCATCTCATTGTCAGGGCTGCGTGAAGTGGTGATAACGTGCAGGTTCCGTGGCAGGCGTGGCATTTTGTGAGATGTGATGAAAAGTGACGGAAACCTCGCACAAAACATCGATTTTGAGGTGGCAAATTTTGAGGTTCATGGGAAAACTTCTGCCCCCATTACACCTCCAGCTGCAGCAAGAGACCTGTAGCACGGTGGCAGCGGACCTATTTCAATAGGCGCCATGTAGTGCAGGTGATTAATTGCGCGGCAACAGCTGTCCGTCGCTTCGTTGTGACAGAATTCAAAAACAAGGAAGAAAAAGACAAAAAAGAACACAAAAAAACAAAAAAATAAAGAAAAAAGAACGGATGAAGAAAAAGATGACAATGTGAGCCAAGCCGAGATGGCTGCAGGAAGGGCTTTAAGGCCAACTCACGCTAGGTTTAGGGTTCCATGCTGTGCCGGCTGGCTGCTGTGTGCTTGCCTGGCTGCTTGCTGGTGCCTGCTGCTTCGACTCCGTCTTCGTCGGTGTCAGCTTCTTTCACCCCGTGTGACTTCGAAATTTTGGAAATTTGGGTAGATTTTGCCACCATCACCGGCCCCACCAGGGCCCCCTAATTCAAAATTCAACAGTTGGGAAAACGGTGCGGCCATGACGTGACTGTTAGCAGCACCGAATGCGGCTTGTGCGGCCGTCGGCTGAGACTGCGATGAGTGCTGCTGCTGAGCGAAGCGTGTGCTGGCTTCACATTTGTTCGCCCCTTGGGTGGTGCATCTTGGCAGGAGTTGGGGTGATGCTGCTTTTCGAAGCATGGGATGAGGTCGGCTTCTTGTTGGAATATCCAAAAATTGCCTGCACGCCCCCCGGAGAGGGTTTTTCAGGGGAAGTGTCAACCGAAACCTTAAACGTTTGAGAATAGCAGCGCCTGCAGTGGGGGGTCCCCTATGCATGAAAGGACTCAAGCTCTTGAAATTGACAGGGTTGATGCCATATGTGGTCTTGCGCATTTTAAGACTTTATGCCAGGAGCTTAGTGGTGGCATGGCGGGTGGGGCAAAAACCACCGCACGCGAACGTAAAGAAAAGCAAACGGAAGCTTCACTGGTTCATGCTCTTGGTAATTTCTTGCGGGAATGGCAAGCTGAGCAGAAACCGAAAGTCAACAACAGATGGAGAACTAAACCCAAAAAGTGTGATGCACGGCATGACCCCTGGGAACCGATGGGTTCTCAACAGAACAGCCAGTAGCTGGCAGCAGAGAGGCGAGCAAGCCAGCTCAGAAGGCAGCCGGATCCTTAGTTTAAGTCCTGTTGCAAACTCTTCAAACTTGTCAGTCAAAAGGAGCCAATAATGCTGCAGTTGTCACACAGTTACAGAAACAACTTGCAAAGTGGCAGCAAGAAGGGTCTGGTGGTGAACATGTTTCTAACACTAATGCTGATATGCAACGCGCGCAAGCGCAAACGCGAACCGCCCATCGAACTACGCGCGTTGTCACTCAGCAGAAGCCGGCACCTCAGAAAATTCACTTTGAAGAGTCAGAGAGAAAGGGGCTCATCAATCGATCGATCGCTCAGAATGGCCTCCTGTCACGAAGCTCATTTCCAAAGGAAAATCTTGCAAGCATGGGAAAATGGTTAGGTTGCTGACGGAAATTTGGTTGCGGTGCATGGATATGATGATTTTCAGGAAATCAGAGATAGCTGGACAGCCTTTGGTATACACCAGGGCTTGACAGTGCTGGTTGATGGACATGACATGACATGACTGGGATCCTCTGGGTGAAAAGGTCAAGGTTTCCACCAAGCGAGGTCCAATTCGCACTCGGCTTGACATGGTCTCACTCTACCTACACTCTTGCTCTTGGCATGAATGCTCCTAAGAAGGTCAGCTTGCTGAAGCACCAGCCTGAAGCGAAAGTGACGGTTCGCGTCACGGCACCATCTCATTATAGAGCACAGTACCTGCCACATGGAAAGTGGGATTCGGCAGTGTCAGTTTTGACGGAGCTGACACAGTGGAAGCTGGGAGATTGAAATGGAATCCTGAACGGGAAACGACCGAGATTGCTGACACTCAGATGGACACTGAGGAGGAAGATAGTGGAAAGGAAGTGACCCAACGCAAGAGTCCGAGCGCAGGGAGAGAACGCAGCCGCAGCCCGCAGAGGGTCGATGGTATTGCAGAAGCTGCAGATGCAGCCCCAGAAGCCAAGGTAATCAGAAAGAAATCACCTCCTCCCAGGACAGTTTTGGTTCCTGAGCTGGATCCAATCGAAGAGGCTGTCAATCAAGGCTCTTGTCTTCATGACCAGAAGGGCACGGGAGACTGGTTTCCGCCCCATAGCTGCCAGTATTGTCTATGCTGAAGAGGGCAGAGTCTTGACGGAGGAGCAGTCCAGGCTTCAGGGAGCCAAACTTCGTGCGTCAGCCGCGGAAGCGCAAAGACAAATAGCAAAGGACACGGCACCGAGTGTGTTTTTTGTGATGTAGAGAAAGAAATGGAAAACTGGTTGGACGACATGAGCAATCCTCACACCTGGATCAATGGACTTGTGCTCATGGCTTTGGCAAGCAAAACTGGCCTCTCCGTCATTACGTGGAGGAAGAAAGGAGACAGCTGGTTCAGGGCGACGTTGGCGCCTGACTTCAAAGATGGTTTTGGAGGAAAAAAAGGGCAGTGCCTTTGGTTTAGTCCTCTTTGATGAGCACTATCCATGGATGGCACCCCGTGATGTGAAGGGACTGACATCCCCAGAAGACGCAGTGCAGCTGATTTGGATTCAGAAAGGACATCCAGTGTGCACACACTGTGAGGAATGCCAAATCAATTGCCACACCCAAGGTGTCCAGTCACTGGATCTCAAAAAAAAAACAGGGTTGAATAACCAAGGTACCTCCGCTGCAACTCCCTCAGTTTGCACCTCGGTTAAGGTTAAGAAATCTCAGGCTCAGCAAAGCAGTCGCGCTAGTGCAAGCGCATCAAAGCAGTCCAAGCCTCAGACAGGTGCTTCAAGACGTCGGGGCTTTAAACAATGTTTGGACCTGTATTTTATGTAAGGGTCACACGGTTTTCACGGCTCCTAGCCGAGCAAAGATCAGAGAAAAACGTGCCAATCATCTGCACACTTCACACTTTACACAACTTTACACTCTACACTGCACCCTTTATACTCCACACTACACACTTTACACTCCACGCTCCACACTTTGCACTTTACACTCCACACTCTACACTCCACACTCTACACTCTACACTTTACTTTCCACACTCTACACTTCACACTTTACACTCTGCACTTTACACTCTGCACTTTCCACTCCACACTCTAGACCCTACACCACCTCTACACTCTACACGCTACACTTTACACTTTACACTGTGCTGCACTCCACACTCTACACTTTACACTTCGCACTCTACACTCCACACTTTACACTCCACACTCTGCACTTTACACTCCACACTTTACACTTCACACTCTACACTCTACAGTTCACAGTCCACACTTTATACCTTACACTCCACACTTTACACTTCACACTCCGCACTCTACACCTTCCACTTTACACTTGGCGCTCCGCAACACTTCACACTTTTCACCCCACATTTTACACCTTGCATTTCACACTTCACATTCCCCACTTCACACTCTACACACTACATTCCCCACTCAACATTCCATTTTCTTCACACTCCACACTTTGCGCCCCACCCCCTTCCACATTCCAGAGTGTTTACAGTGCACTGGTACGGTAACAGGGGAAAATGTACAAGACTGTTCAAATAACTCGTTTCACAAGAGCGTTTTACGTGACTGCATTCGGGCTGGTGGGCTGCATATTGTTTGTATCAAAAACAGAGATTGATTCATTCCATTCCTTTCCAATAGATGTAATCAGACGGAATCAGGGGCAATCAGTATTTTTCAAATGTTTGCAGAATGGATTAGTCACAAGCTGCTACGACATTCTGTGACTCAGCTGCCTCAGTGGCCTCAGCCTTGGAATGCCTTGGATCTTTCGCTGATTGGCCAGGTGAGGCGCAGACTGCCCTGAAAGGCATCATGCTCGCAAAGGAGTGGTTTAAGACGTTTGAAATGTGAGACCAACATGAGGTCGGCATAATTTTGCATTAGTTTCGCATAAGTTAACGGCGTCGACCGTCGAACGGTTATCAACTTGGCTTGAAACACTACTCCGATATTACACCGTGTTGTTTTTTGCTTGGTAAATGAATGTTCCAGCATTTTGATGCATGTTGTGGTCTACTGGATCCTACTGTGCCCATTCTTCCATGACTCATCGTTTGCTGCAGGAACTGAAACAGCTGCAGGATGCAGTAGTCAGTAAAGACGAGGAGCTCTGCGCAGCAAGTACAAACCGGGACTCATTTGATTCATCTGGTTTGTTTTGCAATGCGTTGCTGTTGCTGTTGATTCCCTGCTGCTTGCGACTGACCAGTAAAACTCTCAAGAGAAATCGGTCCACTGACGTATTTATAAGATTAAAATAGATTATATATAAGCCCAAATCACTGCAGGGCGATTGGCAGTCCCCGCAAGAATGTGAGTTGCAAGGTGCATGTAGGTGTGAACCGACAGAAACTGATATGCAAGGCTTTCAAAGCTAAGGCCCGGCCTCAGGGGTTCACTGAGTTTGCTTCGATCTGCCGCCATGTTTGCAGCTTGCCGTGGTGAGGCATGCAAAAGCCCCGTGATTAAGGCTGAAGCAATGAGTTTCCCATTTGACTGCGAGTCACCTTTCCTTTTTGCAGTCTACCACTTGGATCGATATCCAGGTGGAAATGCAGACATGGGCCCAGATGCCTCATTACGCGGTCATCGAATGGGTTCGGACTTTGGTCATCCCAGTGGGTGGAATATGTATCATGGGGAGACCATTCCTGGCTTCCCCCGGCACCCTCATCGCGGCTTTGAGACAATTACGGTGACAAGACGTGGCTGGGTGGACCATACTGATTCTTTGGGAAATGCTGGTCGCTTTGGGGGTGGTGATGTGCAATGGATGACTGCGGGCAAAGGCATCAATCACTCCGAAATGTTCCCATTGTTGAACCGAGCAGGTGAAAACATTCTTGAGCTCTTTCAGATCTGGATCAACCTCCCAAAGCGCAGCAAGATGGTTGAGCCAAGCTTCAAGATGTTCTGGGCAGAGGATCTCCCAGCAATCCGCGAGACAAGTGGAATAGAAATTGCTCTCATTGCTGGAAATTTGCCGGGCTTCAATTCGCCTCCTGCACCACCTCCAGACTCCTATGCTTCAGAACCAACGTCAGATGTGATGGTGTTGACCTTAAAAATCCCAGCAGGTTCTTCATGGTCATTGCCTGCCTATGCAGGTAGCACAACTGGCTTGAACCGCAATGCCTACATCCACACAGGCCAAAAAAGCAAGGTGGGCGATCAGATGATTTCTGGTCAGAAGAGGTTGAAATTGCACCCTGACGTTGAGACTGAATTTACAGCGGTTGATGAGGGCATTGAAGTCCTGATATTGCAAGGACGGGACATTGGAGAGCCAGTTGTCCAACATGGCCCTTTTGTTGGGAACAGCCGGGAAGACATATCCAAAGCCTTCAAGGACTATCAGGCAGAGGATTCCTCGTGGGACAGTTGTTGGCTTGCCCAACTAAAATTCTATGAAATTGATTGAAATTGCAGGATTGAACTGTTCTGGACACTACTGTATATTTGAGGCATGGGGACTTTTGGTGACCTACCGGAACTATTGTTTTGACAGTCGAGTTCGTTTCATGTTTTGAAGATTGACCCTGTTGCCCATGTATAGATATATTCCTGCCCTATCCTGCCCTAGTGTTTCTGTTCAGGCTACAGGTTTCGGCGGCTGGCCGTGGCCTTCTGAATCTTTGGCACATGACAGGCATCGCCAGAGGTTTGCTCAGTATTCTGACGGCCAAGTGGATGAAAGGCCAATGCCGGAGGCTTGAGCACAAACCTGGGACATTTTGGAACAACTTTGGGATACTTTGGGACATGCTTAGCACATGGAGTGTTTGATGATTTTGATGCTGGGTTGGTGGCTGCGGGTGACTGAAGATGAAGTTTCATGGATCTCCGTGGATTGGAAGACTGCTGCAGTTGGAACCGCTACATGCCAGATATTTGTTGATATTTGCTACTGTACGATACTGTACGTTAGGGTCATTGTTTGATTGATGTTGCCATACCTGGGCCCCAGATGTGCCCTTTTTTTCTCCAACTTGCGCGTTTCCGTTTCAGGCATGAGACTAGATTGCGCATCTCAAGGGCTTCAACGTTTGCCGCCGGCCATGCCAATGCACGCAATGATAATGAACGATAATGAATGATAATGAACGATAATGAACGATATATAATATATCGGACATATGCCGGATGCCGTGCTGAATGGTACAGCATTCCGATGCATTCTGGTTCTCTCGCTCTCTCACCATCCTGCAGGGCTGACGTTGTTGAAGTGATTGGACGCCTTTGTGGGTTTCAAACATGTTCAAACTCTATATCTTTCAAACCACATAAACCACGTTTTCAACCGTTTGAATCCGTTTGATGGTTGTTCAAAAGTCACAAAGGCCGGTAATTTGCGATCCTTTCAAGATCATTTTCCAGCGACAATTTTAATTATCATGACATTTGTGCCAAGTCAAGCCGGAAAAAGGTGAAGTGGTCAATGCAGCACAGACTCGATAGGTCTTGAATGGTCTTGATATGTCTTGATCGTACAATGAATCCACATAATGCCAATGATTGGTGCATATTATGTCATATTATCATATTATGCACGTGAATGTTGTGCGTGCATGGCGAAGATATGTGATGTTCAAGTCAACAGTCTTCTGTTGGGGGTGACTTGCGTTCAATCCCACATGTAGTAATTAAAGGTGACTTTAGCACAAGGTATGTAGAAACACTCGAAATGAAATTTCAGACAGATCCGTGGAAGCGAACAAGCGCTTGTGGAATCCAAACTAGCATTCTGAACATATAAAGCAGTGAATCTCTAACATTGTTTGACACCGAAATGTCTTCGTGGCGCTTTCTGACAATGACCAGGAGCAATTGCGGGAGGCTTTGAGCCAGGCAAGGGCAACGGACCTGCCAGAGAGTGAGTGAAGCTTGGCAAACCAGATTTTCTTCCTTGCAATTCGGTGGAATCGTGGATTTAAGATGGTTTAAGTATATGTTTTAATATGTTTTATTGTGTGTTTTGTGTGTATACGGTAATTATTTGGCCTTGGACCAGTGCTTGATAGAAAATCATAGAAGGAAAAAAACAAGAACCTGATCTGATCAATTGAACCGGGAATTTGCTCGGAACATGTTTGCCCAAAGGAGTGCGGGGTCAGCGGGAACTAGTCATGGTAGCTGCTGCTGTGATCTTGTAAACATGCTTTTTGGAGTTTTTTTTTCCTCTCCATGGTGGAGAAACCAATGTATTAGCTCACGATAGCTCACGCCATTTTCACAACTAATTACGCGCCATCGGGTGCTATTTCCATCTCATTATGCACACATTTGTCATGTACCGTGCCGTCTGCAGGGATAGTTGAAAGACTTCAGCAAACGTATATCAACTATATCATGTTTGTTGCCATGCCATGACATGCTACCAAGCAAGACGGTCCTCTTCTTGAGTGTGAGACATTTGCTTTCACCATTCTTGTTTCTCAGTTTTCTTCGTTTCCCTGCATCATTCTTCATTTCAGAAATCAATAAACATCATTTCGTTTCCTGTTCCTTTCTTTCAGGTCTTTCAGATTGTTGTCACATCATGTCACAGCATGCGCCGAGGTGCCAAGGCACAAGAGGCGCTCAACAGCTTGGTCTTGGAGCGCAAGTTGAAGTTCCTCCGAAATGCAGCCAGCAGCGCTGACCAGGAGCGGCAAGATATAGCCAGATGCAGCCAGTTGCCAGATGCAAGGGTCACACTCAAAATACATCGAATTACATCGATACATCGAAATACGACATCCGTATGCAGACATCCCAATAAACCCAACAAGAATCATTCAGCATCTTAAACATGCCCACAACACAACTTAACGCAACGCTGATGTTGTGTTTTTGCTTCTAAATCTAGTCTTGCCATGTTTTGTCTATTGCCTCGTCGATTGGCAAGACCGGCCCTATGTTGCCTTTACCCTGTTGCTTTTGATCACTATTTGAAGAGAAGAGCAGACACCGGAGATTCATGTCAGAGGTGGGAGAAAGATGGACAAAGCACATGGTCTTTCTGGGATTGTTTTGGTCCGTAGGAGCAACTTCGTGAGGCAATAAGTGCAGGGCGCAAGGCTGGACTGCCAGCTGATGAATTAGACAAGGCCAATGATGCCTTGAATGCGCTCATTCGGGCACGAGATGTTCAAATGCTTCAAGAAGCCGTGGCAAGCGAAGACGAAGACACTTTGCGGCGAGCAATCTTAGATGCAAAACAGCTGGAGCTGCCTGACGATGAAGTTTCCAATGCTCAGCTGGCCTTGACTGAGTTGGTGCAGAGGCGAAGCATTCGACAACTGGAGTCGGCCATTTCAAGTTCCAGTGACTCGGAGCTAAAGGATGCAATCTCAGAAGCCCGCAAAGCGGGTGTCTCAGAAGATGTGCTCACTGATGCCAAGAAGACTTTGAAGCAGAAGGCACTTGCCAAGGCGTCAAAATATTTGGAGGACGCGAAGCTTCTTCAAGAAGAAGATCAGCTTCGCGACGCTATCATTGAAGCCAGGAAAGTGGACGCAACGTCCCAAGAAATCCAAGAAGAGGTGGAAGCAGCGCAACAGGTCCTCTTTCGCTTGATCCAAAAGCGTCAAACGGATGACCTCCGCCGGGCTGTTGCTCGGCGTGATGAAACTGAACTCCGCGAGGCAATCCGTGAGGCTCGGAGGCAAGACTTGGCGAGTGATGAAATCGAAAAGGCACAAGAGACGCTTGCGGAGCTTGTTGTGCTTCGCAAACTCAGCTGGCTGACAACTGCCATACAGAACAATGACGAATCAGAGTTGCGAAACCTTCTTGCAGATATTCGAAAGACTGAGAGTCTTCAAGATGAGAGTCTTCAAGGTCGTATTGTAGAGGCTTTGGATCAAGGGCAGGAAGCACTCGCTCAGATCGTCTTGGAACGTGAGATTGAGAACGTAACCCAAGCCGCCCGAACTGGTAGCGAGACCCAGTTGCAGGAAGCCATTGAGCAAGCAAAAGAAGCAAATGTACCAATCCAAAAGCTGGAGAATGCGATGGAGACTTTGAATCAGCTCACTTGCGCTCGTATGCGATTGGACTTGCAATCAGCATTGGACTCTGATGACGAAGCTGAAATCCGTGGAGCATTGAAAGAAGCGCGGTCAGTGCTGCCCTTTGAGGAGCTGGAGGAAGCCAACAACAAACTTGAAACCCTGCTGCTTCTTCGAGAGCTCTCTGAGGCACAAGCAGTACGCAGATGCTTAATGTTGCTTACACCGATTCCAGTTACTGTAGAAGTGTCATGTCAAATGTGACATGTTAAACATTGGTGTGCGTTTTGTTGTGATGCCTTACTTTGTAATGGGGACTATTAGGGACTGTACGCCTCCTTCCTGACCAATGGAAGAGAGGCAATGCGATATGAGGCAATGCACTGAGGCAGAAACTCATGTCGCATAGTGTCACACGACATCATACATATGTTGTTGATTGTGTTATAATATATATATACCAGCACCGTCAAAGTGACCCTTTGATATTCTCAGGTTGCAAAGAGGTCACTTAGCCAAAAATATATCAAAGGGTCGCTTAGCAATATCAAAGGGGTAACTTAAGAATATCAAAGGGTCACTTGGCAGTGCTGGTTTACATCATTGGGGCAAAACTCTAAACTATACCATCCATCCCCCCATGTAACATATATAAAATCCAACCACTGATGTGCAGAGTATTTACCACATATGCAGTAAGAACTATATAACATGGGTACCTAATAACATCACCCATCCTGCCCATCAACCCTGGCGGCCACTTGCACATCTTCTTCGCGGCTCTCACGATCCAGACTTCACAGGCACCGGCTTTCCCGGCTGGTGGGTTCAAAGGGGCCAACATACTGTTTTCTAACTATTTTCAGGGGTCACCTTAAGCGTTAGCTATATGCTATAGATTTATATTTCTTACTCCAACCGGCGAAGCCATCTAATGCACACATAGGCGGCCCATCGCATGAGGACCTGTCTCCCAAGAAGGGGACCAGCAGCCATCAATGCAAATTGCTTCACTTTCCCAACCTAAGTTGAGAGCACATAAACTTAACCCAACACGACTAACACCACCTGAAACAAAACCCCCATAGTGCATACTAGACACCATATCTTCGTCCCCATAGCAACTTGTGTGCATTGGCGACAGGCGCTGGGCCTGATCCAATGCTATATGGTCAAGCCTTAGGCACAATCCACACACGCGCATTCAACATGCAATGCTGATGCACAAATATGAGACCCATGACCAGTACCACAGCCGCGCACATGTGCATATGAGCAGCTTATGAAGCTTTGGTCGCAGCTTCCAGCGAAGCTCACCCTTGGCAATTGATTCAGCTGCTAAGCCTTAGATTCAGCGTGCGCATTCGACAACATTAATTAAATTAGTCGAGTACTATCATACTGCTATCCCCAACCCATGAGTCTGCTACTAAGTAGCTATTAAGCGCACTGTGAAACAGATAGTTGGCAGACTGCAGTTTCCGAACACATTCTTCAGGAAGAATGAAGCCATGTTGAAGAGACACAGCCCGACGGATGGCCACAGCATTGACAAATACTGCAGCTCGCAACCTCACCACAATGAGAGACCCCTTTTAACACTAGGTGACAACCATGAAAAAAAACAATAACATGCCCACACGCGCACACGCAATTAATTATAGGCATTGGCACTGAGCATGTAAGTCATCGGGGTACTTGGCTGCCAGGGCTACAGTGATACCCATCAGCCACCGCGCCAAAATCACTGATTCCTTAAAGTCGCACAGTCACATATCTTACCCATGCATAACATAACGGTTTGATAACACAGAGCAGAACGGTTGAACCACATAAGACTCAAACAGAGCCATTGAAGTGTTTCTGCGCCAATGTCGGATATGCCGTCCTTGACGCCTTCAGGTGTTTCCTTACCACAATCAGATCATCAGGCAGCCTCTCACCAAAAATGAACGTGCCAACACGCACTCGCCCAAGCTAAAACTGCAAGCCTAGTAGCAGCTTGAAGAACTGTCCACGATTTCCTCAAACTGAAAAGCACACATGCGCGCATGAGCATGCATATATACAGCACACATCCATCAATCAAATCTTAGACTCGAATTTTGTGCTGTCTGCACATTCTGGTATACTCAGCATAGGCCTTTTGAAGGCGATCATCTTGATTTGCACCTGCAAACATCACATATATGAAATATACACTATAGCATATGCTGCTGTTTGCCATCCACTGCGGCAGGTTTGAACACAAAACACATGTCACATGACCTTCCCATACTTCATCAGTCTGTGATAGTTCCACTAAAGCCTCAAAAGTTATGCGCAAACAAATGCACATTTGCAAACACACAGCACATGTGCGCATATATGCCACTGCGTGCATAAGTTGAGATAGGGGGCTGATGCTGCAGCATCAGGGACCAAGCTGAGGTCAAACACATGGAGG
>Ga0126342_10012857_pt1 | contig 14882 bp, 6 predicted proteins | sample Cyp1metagenome_FD_92528 | JGI IMG/M metagenome (GOLD analysis project Ga0126342, IMG submission 92528) | Coral microbial communities from Lord Howe Island, Old Settlement Bay, Australia - Cyphastrea 1 metagenome | ecosystem: Host-associated > Invertebrates > Cnidaria > Coral ...
AAATATCCCCGTCAGCCAGGTTTAGTTGGAAAAGGGTGTCGGCGCTTCCGAGCCATCTTGAACAACAAGGATGGACATTGGGGATTTCTCAAAAGGGGGATCCCAAGTCACCATGGGTTTCAAGTCGCTTCACATGGTGTGGAACTGGATGTGGAACTGGATGGTTCCCTCGCCATCCTGAAAACCAGCCGTTTTCATAAGGATTGTTTTTGCCAAAGAGGAAAAAATCCTTGAGCCCAATTGAATGTCTAATCGGGGCGGAAATATCGAAAAAAAACAATGGCGATATGAAATCAATGGTTTATAGGAATGTTTGTGAGATGCAGAAGCAAAGAAAAATTCAGGAGTTGCGATGTGCAGAAAAGAATGAGCACATGGTTTTTGAAACCTCAATGAAATGGCATAAAGCGAATTGAAATCAATGACATGAAAGAACCAATGCACAAATCAGTGAATGAACAACGAAGGAAAAAAATTGATGCATGTTTGCATGCAGGAAATAACCTATCAACGAACCCATGATTAAATGGGTTTTACAGTTATGTTGAAAAATTCCTGTATTAGAACGAACACTCCATATAGCGCGTACAAACAGTAGGATATATATATAATCCTAAAAAGGGAATATAAACATATACCCATGTTATTTTGTTGGCATCGATGTAGGGTGAACATGTTCATGCTGATGCAACGCAACTGCGCTCACAACTCTTTCTTTTGACCGCGGGGTATTCTGCGTTTCAAGTTCTGTCTCGCGTCTCGGACGGAATGGCTAGGTCATGGTTCGGGATCCGAACTATCGTCCACATTTTCGATGGCTGGCGATGACTGATGAACTCGAAGGTGCTGTTGCAACTGGTGCAGGATGGACAAATGCAGGACTAACTTGGTGAATTGCAATTGATGAATGGCAGCTTCGAGATAAGTCAAACTGTCGATAATGGCCAGCCGAACGGGACGATGAGCAGTTGGTGTGTCATCCAAAATGGATGTCAGGGACGCGACTTGATCTTGTAACCGTATTTGCAAACACTCGGCCATGATCAACGGTGCTAAAATTTGTTGTAAAGACGCAAGTGGCATGGCCGGACCCAATTGAGCGGAATTGATATGGAAAGACGGACACCTGTCCGGCTAAAGCCCAAATGGATATCAGAAAAACGTGCGGACACTTGTCCAGCAAGAATCCAATCACATGATTAGAATTGAAGGGAGGGAGAGAACGGAGTGAAAGGGGATGGGACGAAAATTTGTTGTACGATCTTGGGGCTCACTTGAGCCACTTGTTACATGGAAAGAGTTGTGAGGTGGCCAACATAAGATGCATTCCCATGTTCTCTTTCCCTTAAACTAAGGGAAATGTTACATCTCTCATACAAAATAAAATTTCATCAACGCGTTGAGTTACATCTTATTTTGTTGGCATCGATGTAGGGTGAACATGTTCATGCTGATGCAACGCAACTGCGCTCACAACTCTTTCTTTTGACCGCGGGGTATTCTGCGTTTCAAGTTCTGTCTCGCGTCTCTCCCCCTCTCACTTGAGACAGGCTTACGTTCATCTCCTTTGTGCATTCCGCCCAACATCTGAGCAGATCAACTTGCTTGGCATCGATACCTGCATACCTGTAAATTTTAGCCCTGGACAGCTCGTCTGCTGGGTTTGACTGGGACGGCACTCGCTCTATCCAGGAGACCAGCCCTAACTCTTCCTCTGAAGTGCAAATGGACCGGATAATGAGATTCATTTGGTAGTTATTTGATTTACATTTGATGAGACAAGCCTGGGCACTCTGGTTGTCCGTGAAAATCACGACTCTTCTGCCCCTCACGAAATCTTTGAACGTGTACAAGGCTGCAGCTATGGCCAAACCTTCTAGTTCAAAAATCACCGTCTTCTGGTCCTCCTTTTTGAGCTTGTCCACCAAGGATTGAGGGACTTCTTCACTGAAGCAACCCAAACATTGGCCAAAGGAATTGAGAATCAAGCCACCTATGCCCGAATACCCATCGGGGTCGAAGGATGCATCAACGTAAACGTGCGTCCAGTCCAGGAAGTTGACATCAACTTGCCGTGGTGCATTCTCAGTGATCATCTCCACCATGAGTTCCAGAGACTCTGACAGTTCCTTGGAAAGGGCTCTAAAGCTCCTTGATATGTGGGTATTCAAGTCCTTCAAGCAGTTTCTAAATCGGCGACCGAACAACTGGTTTGAGGCAAATTGCAATCTGCCGCGCAGTCGCTCGCCTTCAGCCCGGGGCAGAAACCCTCTGGTGAGGATGTCCCTCATAACAGAAATCAGCTCTTGTTGCCTGGATTCTGTATTTCTGACCTCAACCAAACCCGACGGGCTCCGGCTGAGGTCGACCTCGACGCCCAAGACTTTGCAGCAATGAGCGTAAGGAACCAGTTTGTCGGCTGAGAGTTTCCAACCTAGAAGCTGAAACAGTGTGGCCACGCATAGCTCAGTGTGTTTGTCCAGGCAGGCCGGCGTCATACTCAGGAAATCATCGAAATATGATGTCCAAGCCAGCTTCAGCAGACTGCTCCCTATGTGCCATATTCCAAGGGCACATCTGAGAAAAGCTGTGACTGACGCGATGGACCCAAAGGGGAGCACCGCTTGCCTATAGATCTCAGGCTTCCCTGTAGTGGGGTTGTAAATCACAATGTACGAGTCTGTTGCATATGCTTCGTCAGACAATGGGATTTGCTTGTAAGCCGCGGCCAGGTCCCAGCACTTTGAGACCAACTGCACACTGCTTCCCCTTCTTTTTGCAGCAGACATCAGGGCTGCTGCCAGGCACGCTATGTGGTCGATGCCATGTAGTGTAACTATTTCCACCTGAGTGACTGCAGAGTTCACCAAGCTGGCTTTGTAGTCATCTATAGGCCTAACCTTGTCTCTCTGGAAGACTCCGAAGCGGCGTGTCAGAGTGGCCCCGGAAGGGATAGACTTTGCATCTATCGGGCCACTGAGAAATCCTAAGTCTTTCTCCTTCAAGGTGGCCTTCAGAACACCTTCATCCACCAGCGCGTCACCTGAGCTCTTCACGCTCGCTAGAAGGACACTGCGAGCCCGATCTGCTATGCCTCGAAGTGCTTCTGTGGGCAGAGCTGCTGGGCGAAACTTCTGATTGAAGTGGTTGGAAGCAGGGAGTTTTCCGGTGAGGTCAAAGCCGTTGCACATGTCCCCCACCAACGATGAATCCTTCGACCCTGCCTCGGACAGTAGCTCTCCAAATAGAAGTAACCTCTTGCTTTCAAGCACTTGTTGTCGTCTGAGTGACATACTTCTTTTGAGCTCCTTCTCTTGTTCTGCGAGCTGGACTGACCTGGCGATCATCTTTCTCAGCATTTCCGATCTATGTTGCGCCACCGCTTGGGGCGAGTGTTCTGAAATGAACGAAACAGCCTCTTTCATTGGGCCTGGCAGTTCATCTGCACTTTGTCCAGGGTGCCCAGCTGCTATTGCCTGTTTCATGAATTCTTCTGGGCTCCTATGCACCCCAATTGTTTTATACCCTTCACTCGCGATATCCCCCATGGTAGGAGTGGTAAGGAGTCTGGCATTTCCTGGGACTGGTTCTTGTGCGGGAAGTTGCATGGTGTAGGCAAATTCACTGACCCACGGTAGGCCTGTGGCTGAGTGTTGCACATGAACCTGTTGGCGAATGCAATCAAGCTCCTTGGCGTGTTTGGCAAAGGTGGGAGTCGGGCATTGGACTCCGTAACGCTGCAAATGGAGGGCAACTAATGTGGCAAGCTTTCTGGCTAAAGGCCATGGGTATGCAGTTTCCTGTGCAGTGGCCCATCCATGGTCAGTGTGACCCCATGGTTCATGTGCGTGATCGTTATTGCACAGCAACTCCATGCTTTTAACGGTGGCAATGTTGTGGACCAAACAAGTGTGTTTACGTCTTGCAGAGCCATACATACAATGATGGAAGTAGGTGCAGAAATGTGGGACTTCCTGGAGGAACTTGGCAAAGTGTGTGGTATACCACATGAAGCTTCTTGCTGGGTTCTCCACCGAGTAGAGCACGCCAAGAGCATGGCATAGGCGACACAAATGTTGAGTGATTTCATACAGTTGATTGGCCGAAGCAACTTTGGCTGCATTGGTTGGACTGAGTCCTGCTATCCCATTGGGATGTGCATCAGTTCGAAGAACTGGGGGATTATATCGTCCCTTACGTTGGATGAATCTTGCTCTGCTGGAGGTCCCACAAGGTGGTGCAAAATGGACATAAACACAAGCCTCTTCTCGAATGATCTTTTCAACAAAAGCGAGACATTCTGGTTTCAAAAGGTCGAGTTGCAAAATTGGTGCAGCTAAATGGTTTGACATGATGTGGTCGACCCCAAATGAGTCTTTCAAACCAAGTTGCCGCAGAGATGCGGTGAGGCGACCGGTGCCGGCAAAAATTTCAATTGCAAAAAGCTGAAAGGCATTCTTCTGGGAACACTTGGCTGACAACTTTGCTTCGAAAGACGCAAATGCTTCTGGCTCAGCGGCTGGGAGTCAAGAGTGGTTTTTCATGCTATGGGGTTTCCCACAGCCTGGTTCGGCGCAAACATGAACCCCTCGAGCGCACTGACCCCCAGGAGCTGCATCTGTACAACCTGAAGGTAAATTAAATGGCCAGCAAATGCGACGTCCGTCGGCGGTCTCAAGGGATTTGCCCACTAAATCTTTGGGCACATTGGGACCTCGCCCCCTCTTGTTTTTGGTCTTGCCCTTGCCTTTGCCCTTTCTGGAGGGCTGCCCTTTGGATCCCGGCTGGTCCCGGGGGCTTGGTTTTGCATCTTCGTGCTTGCGTTTGTTCTGATTGTTGGGATTTGCCTTGGCCGCCGGAGAGACCTTTGGTGGCTGGGCAGTGAGCGGCAACAGGTGAAAGCTCACACTTGGCCTCACCAAAACCTTTGGAAGTTCCACCTCCAATGGCAGCTCGCCATTGGGAGTTCGTTTCAAGCTGGTAATGATCTCTGCCAAGTACATAAAGGCTGCCCTATCGGCACGGAGTACCTGAACGACTGTTGTATTGGAATATCCTGGTGGAGCATCCTCTTGTAGGTGGCTCAAAAGCTCAGCATGGTATGAGTTCATGACCTCATAGGGAAGGAGGCCCACCAAATCAAAGGCTAAAGCCCGGCGGCGCAGGGCTTGAACGAGTTCAAGCTCTGTGCGTGTTGCGCACACATAATCCACAGGGTGCTCCTTCACTGTGAGCGACTCGTTGTCCAAAGCCAGTTGTTTTGGTGGCCTCTTTTGGGCCAATTCGAAACGTCGGGTCACAAATTTTTCTGGATGTAGGTACGTCAATGTGTCCTTCTCAAGCATCGTGAAGACAAGGTCGTAGGCCGAGAAGGCGACTTCTTCGTCCCCCTTGAAACGGAGCCCAGTCAGGCGCCTCTGCTGGTCCAGCACACGCCTGTCTCTTTCGGCTGTCGGCAGGACACAGTGAGAACTAACATCGTCCTTTCTCCCAACTTCGGATTTGATGTTGGCAACGACCAGGGTGTGAGACTCGAAGACCAACAACTTAGTCGACGTGATAGTGCCCATGTTGACTGCCGTTCGATCCTGGTAGAAATCTCGGACCTGCTGTTCTGTTGGCGAAGTCCCAGGGGGTGCTATGGCGAAAGCCATCTGAGCAATGGACACGACATTATTGTCTAGGATGGCTTGCACCTCTTCTGAGCTGAGTCCTGCTTTTGTGGCCCTATCTCGTAATGCCGCCGTCGAGTGAATCAACGAAGATGCCTCTCTCGGCATCGTCGCCATGGCTTCTACGTGTGTGTGAGTCCTATATAGGCACCTGGCAAATTTTATTTTAAACATGAACCCTGAATGACGAGGAAGGTGGAGTGATAAGGAAAACCTTTTGCCACTAAGACCCTTTTTCTTCTCTTGTTTTGGCTTAGCCAAAAGGCGGGCTGTCAACGGACACCGACTGATTAATGTTACCTGCACAAAAAATTCTACACATGATAAACGAATCTGTTGGAGAGATTTTTGACACGCTCAGGCTGCGTCGAGAACCCGTGCATCTTTTGCACTTGCGGCTCTCCAAAAACTGTGTGGATTTCACTAAGCTGTGGTCCTTCGTGGCATTGACTCCACAAACAAACGTTTTGGCCTCGTCACTGAGTTTCAGATGTACTATCTTGCTGAGCACATGTTGATACATGATGCCAGTTCCCCAGGATGACCCCTGAACGTTTGGGTCCTGACCACCTACAGCGATCAGGTTCTCTGCTGCTTCGTTCTCCGAGTCTGATCCCGATGAGCTAGAAGAGGAGGAACTGTTGTCGGAGGAGGAGGAGCTGTTGGCGCCTTCATTATCTTCGGTGTTCTCTGCACAGTCTGGCTTGTTGGGCTCCTGAATGTGTCCCGATCGGGTCATGTCGGGATGGAGCACCCCCACTCGAATGCGCCGAAGGACATCCTCCAGTGCACGCAGTGGTGCCGCCAACATATCCCGCGAGTATGTTTCCAATGAGCCCTTTTGGGTACTGTGATGGCCCAACACCAAACGGTGGTGAGGCTCCGTTCCGGCTTTAGCAAGCCAAGAGAGCGTCGTGCACTTCAGACTGTGCGAAGTCACCTCATCAAGGTTGAAGTCCCCATGTTTGAGCAGCTCAAGCAACCACTTCGTCGCTTCCGAAGCTGACACGCTTCTCTTGTTCCATCTCCCTGACGTGTCCGGTGCTGGCAGGATAGGGCCCTTGAAACTGTTGTCGAAATTGAGCTCAACCTCCTTCGCTAGCTTGCACCATTCTAAGGCCCAGCACGGGTTTGTCAGACCCCAGATAGGAGCAACCAAAGGAAGGGGCATACCATGTCTCGCCACTTGAGCTGCAGTCTTATGCGAAAAAGTGGCAAACTCCAAATACCCTATGGTCTTGCCTTCTATGTTGTTCACATCCAAGAAGAAATGGCTAACATACCTGAGGTCCGACCAGCGACACCGCCCAAACACTGCAAAAAGAAAGGCTCCTGCAGCATATCTGTCGATGGGATCCACTGTCTGATCCTTGACCATTGATTCTAGAAATGTCACCTCTGGGACGGTGAGCGGTCTTGCTTGTTTTCTTTTGGGTCTGGAGAGAGCCATTTTATCAAGGAGGCCTTTTACAAAGGCCGAAATGGTAGGGCTCTCAGGGTCGGCCACAGGGAGCCCCAATACATGTGTGCCAAACTGCACAGCTTCGACGAAGGAAGTCAGCCCAGTGTAGGACATTCCATCCTGGTGCTTCTCCCACACATAGTCAGCGATGTCCCCCTGCACAAATGGAATTGGGTGCTTTCTATAGAAGTACCCTCTGTGCCACAGGCAGAATTGCAGAAGGCTATTTGCCCTCTTGGCCACAGTATTTGGGCTCCTGGCTCCGCACAGTAGGCGTATTTGCCTCAGGTTTCTCTCGACGTCTTCCGAGCTGAAGGCGATGCTCGACGGGCAGCTCTCCGGCCCAGACACCATTACGGTGTACAACTTCTCTAGAGCTCGACTCCACTTTGCTTGGTCCATTTCCGGGTCGGTCAGCGTATTCTTGAAGGAGATAGCTCTCTCATAGAGTCTATTGCCACCCACATCTGTTCTCTGCCGCTTTGACGGCCCTTCGACCTGTCCACGCCGACTTTGCTGTCCCAACTCTGAGGGGTCAAGCGCCTGGGAGACCTTCGGCAGTGCGGTCTCTTGTACAAGGGGTGCATCGCCAAAGATGCTTGCCATGATGCCAGACTCCCAGGGCAATGCCAACCCGTCAGACAGACTGGCGCTGAGCATGGCTTGGTGGGCAATGGAATCTAAGGTGACCTTGTCAGCCTCGGTCAACTCATCTGATAATGTTGGGTCGTCCTCTTGGACCTCTGCAGCGAAGCTAGGAAGACTGCAGCTTTCATGGCCAAAGAGGTCCATACCTTCGTCCGTCATGCTCTGAGGTGGCGGGTCAGAGCTATCTTGCGCCAAGCCTTCTGAATCCGCTGGATTGTGCAACTGCGCTGGATCTTGCGACTGTTGATCATCGTCGATTGCATGGCTATCGATGTTGCTTGGCAAAGGTAGGGGCGTACCCCTGTCAGGGAGCGAATTTTCTGAGTCCATCATCGAGCCTAAAAAGTGAAAAATTATGAAAAACACCTGCTGCTTGTCGCATTCAATAGTGTTGCCATCGTTCCTTGAAGAATGACGATACTATGCACCTCTTTTTCCTTCAGCGGCCAGCTAAGCAAGTTCTGCTCATGGAAAGGACGAGGCCACAGGGCTGTTCCGACTTCAAAAACTCTCACGTATGGACAGGACCTATTAGTTAGGGGCCTAGGTCATATCACCCTACCAACTCGACGACGGAATCCAGCAGGATTTTGACCTCAAGCAAAAATTTAAATAATTGCACTTCGTCCGGCTTAGTGCAGCTTATGATCAAGTGATCAACCAAACTCGAAAAGGCATCAAGGTGGTCTTTGAAAACCGGCGAATGGTCAGTCCTGAGGACCCCTAGGCTTGTTTGCATGAATAACGGGGATCGTTTACGCTGCACTCTGTCCCTAAAGGCGTGAGGGTGTTCCTCGCGGTTACTTCGGAACCACAACTTTGCTGTCTCCATCTCATGATAGAAATCAACGAACAAGTCAAGAAGAGCAGGTGTTCCGACCAACCTAAAAATTTCGTGCAGGCATGCCTCTGCTTTGGAAATCACTCGAAGCCATTCGCCCCCTTCGACTGTCAGTGTCGCGAGCATCACAGCTAGTGTGCCCACGTTTTCTCCAATGGGCAGGCTCCTACGGGACTGGATTCTGTCCAACCTGGCGCTGGAGGCTCCAGCCTGTCCACTGGCCTTCATGTCAACCTGTGCAATGCATCGGCAACAAAGAAGTTTCTTAGGATGGAATCTGCATCAATTGATCAGTTCGGTCACCTCACACTGTACTAACGATCTGAGCAAGAGTGCATCAAGGTCAAATCAGGATTTGGGATCCTGACTCCGAAGTTCCTTCACCAGTGAGCCTATTGTGGGTCTCCGTCCGAGTCAAATGGCTCAGTTAGAGCTTGCTCTGAGCGTCATGCTTCTCAAACTAAATTGAAATTGTCATGCTACCTCAAATGTGCCCACCTTCTTGTGCCTTCGGTTGAGGATTTCGAAAATGCCACAGTCAAAAGGGGCAACACCTTGATGCCCGGACACATGGACAGGCACTTGCTCTCTCAGGCACACTTGTGCCAAAACCGGAAGTGGCTTTTGGGAAAAGGATAAGTTAAATCACTTTGCAATTCTTTGAGGGCTCGACAGAGAGACCAAGGCCTCACCTGAAGTCTGGGGACCATAAAAACCAAGGATTTGCCAAATGGTTAACTGAACCCTCAAACATTATCTCAGGTTGGGACACTCGTCACCACAGGCCTGCAGCCCACGGGATTCATTCCCATTACTTTGAAGCACGTCCTCTTAGGCCTCCACGTGGAGGAGAGGTATGTAGGATGTCACCTGACAGTCCCACAAACAAATGTGACCAAACTTGGATCAAAAGAGGTTCACTTGAACTCTTGTCAATGGAGCCAGGCCTCAACGTTCCGGTCCCGTTGTTGGCTTGAGCCACTTCGAAAACGGCAGAGAGAGATTCGGCACTGGTCTAAATCGAAACATTAAGCAATGTTTTGGAAAGGTCAAGGTATTTCCTCAAAGACATGAAGGTACAAAGTCACTGTATCAGTTGTTTCAATGTGCTAAAAAAAACATGGACGCACCCCCCCAGAAGATGGTTTTTAGATTGCAATTCAAGCATGGTGGTCAGAGGCAGCTGTTGACGACTGAGCTGGCGGGGACTCAGGAAACCATACGGAAAGTTCGGGTACCTGTCTTGGGGTGAGCACGAGCGGCTCACCTGTTGAAACGGAACGTTCAAGGCGGGTCAGCCTATCTTCTAGCGGCCCAATGACAACCGACTGGGAGCTGATCAAATTTTCGTATTGCTGTAAGGCGCGAAAAACTGACACAAAATGAAGGTAAACTTGAACTGGTAGCGTGCCACGTGCACGATGTTCCTGTGGAGGAGCAACTGGGGCATGTTGGAGCTGATTGAATAGATGGACAGCTCGTTGATATTCTGTAAAACTGGAGACTTGCACGTAAACCCTTCGAGGCCAATCAAGGCCGGCAATGGTGGTCCGGAAATCGATCGGGGTAGAATTGCACAAAACCCGAATGAGTCCAGGTGTGTCAACGTCCAAATGGAAAATCTGGGCCACCATTTGTTTAAGGGTCAAGTTGATAAGAAGGTTGAGGGCCACACCAGTCCAAGGTGTAGGTGGTCCTCCATGAATGTCATCGTCGCTGGAATCGTTGTGCTGCAGAGGAGGGTCTAGGACCCGGTTGTCGTCATCCGACATTGATGTGCAAACTTCCAGAAAAGCCAGAAGAACGACGATGCCAGCCAGAAATGAAGCAAGAAACCAAAAGCGCGAAGTCAACGTTGAAGAACGGAGAAGGTCGTGGTAGACGATGGCCCCACGATGTTGCATCCACCAATGGCACGAAAATTTGTTGTACGATCTTGGGGCTCACTTGAGCCACTTGTTACATGGAAAGAGTTGTGAGGTGGCCAACATAAGATGCATTCCCATGTTCTCTTTCCCTTAAACTAAGGGAAATGCTACATCTCTCATACAAAATAAAATTTCATCAACGCGTTGAGTTACATCATATGCGCCACGTCGAAATTGGATCGGACGGTCGTTCGCCAAAGCAAATTAAAACTGAAATGAAAAAATGCCGAAAACGCGAAATGACATCTGAAACGAATCAGTGAGTTCGCTCGCACAGAGGTCGCAACTTTTTGACACAGTTCGGTGCTAGTTATGTAAGTAAGGTTCCCACCCAAACCCTCCCAGGAACAACACAGAAACCTACGCTCGCGCAACAACTCTACAAATTTAGTCGCGGTCGCGCCAAAATATGTATATCCTAACGTGAGGCTATCGCCACGGTATATTTGTAACTAATATACAGAACCACGCGTTATAGATATACAGTGCACATGCAGAAAACTGAATCACAGCAAATGAAAAATCACCACAACTGAAAGCGGACTGTTTTTTTTTGCCTTCTCATTAAGATTGTATGGGTTGGATTCACACCAAGGCTAACGACAGCCATTTTGTTTCCGATGGCAACCGAATCGAATAGCCTCTGATCCGAGGTGGACATCCGACCCACCAAGGACCCAATCCTCTTTTCCGCGTTTTTTTTTTCGTTTTGGTTCCACCGGTGTGGTTTCTGATTTTTTTTTGCATTTCCTCACGAAATTTTTTTGCATGCATCAAGAACCGAAAGCACAAGCCTTCTTTGTTCAAACGGTTTCCAACACACATGCAAGCTCAAGTCAAAACTGTCAAATTTCATGTTCGACAGGTCGTCCGCAAGTTGGTTTTTGTTTTACTCAACCAATCAAGCAACAGACAACAATTTCCCAGCCTAAGTGACTCCGAGAGTTCCATCACTAGTACCGTGAGCGGGAACTTTGTGCTCATCCATTTCGCTACTGCGTAAGAGTTTCCCAAGTTGTCTGTCTTCCCCCTGATCCAACACTTTGCACTAAGTCCTTTTGGATTGCACGACATCCAAAGTTTGACAGCCACCATTTTTTTCCTGGGAGTTTGGCCGATTAAGCTCAGTGGTTCGGTCCTTTAAGTGTGCTAAACAAAAATACATGAGTACAGAGAAAAACTAGAAGCCTCTGTAGATGCTGTACACGAAACGCAGGTGGCAAGTCAATCAGACAACCAATGAAAGCCTAGGGAAGAAGTGCACATCCCCCGGTCAGATATGCGTAACTTCCCATGCAATCCAAAAAACACAACAGGAAACAAGAACCAAAGGAAAGGGGCCGGAGCCCAACACAAACAACCACAAAACAGCCACCAAGGCACCAAAGAGAAAAACCCTCGATGCCAGCACAAAATCAAAGCAATCAAACGAATTCTAAGCCCTTACACTATTACATACTATACAACAGGGCAGATACAAATACAAGAAAGCAAAGAAATCAGCACTACCCGCCTAAAGCAATTCTCTCAGAGTCCCCTTAATAGTACTTGTCCACGTCGTCGAAGTACATCATCATAGCAATCATCAAAGCAAGAAAGGCTCCAAGTAACCAACGGCTGGCATCACACCACGTAGTCAAGATTGTAAAATCAAATCCAGCAGCCCCCCACAAGGGGGGGGGCAACCCCATCACGGGGTACAGAATGCCAAGGCAGGTTTCGGCAGCGGTCACAGCTGTGGCCATCTCGGAGGGCAGGGCCCACAGGGCAGGCAAAAGAGGATTGTGTGCCGCCTCTGGGGGGATTCACGGTGCAAATTCTACACCTACCCCACCAGGGGCCTTCAGGCGCACCAAGACACAGTGTGGCTGTAAGTAGCATACCCTGCAGCTTAATCTGGCGACACAAAAAATAGGCGTATCACGCGGATAGCATTGACAATGAGCTTATGCAGTGACCAGCGACTCAGCAGTGGGCAGTTCAGTCATTGCTTGAAGGTCTTCGCATCATGTCAATGACCACCACTCACTCAGCATGGCATAGTCCGATTGCAAGTAGAGAACCAAAACGAATTCACATCCAGCAAAAACGGGATGACAAGAAGGTGACCGTCATCAAAAAAAATTGGAATGAGTGCACCAAACATCTACGCACGGCGCACTGAGAGATGCACAGCAGGGCAAGGCACTGGGCGACTGCAAGAGCAGTGACCAGGGCTAAGCACTGCAGGATCACCGTCAATTCTATGGCGCGGGCCGGCTGCAGGAGCACCCCAACCAGCCAGCACCCGTCCCTGACAGCAAAAATATGCAATAAAGCAAAACAAACCAAAACGCCCCTGAGTGAGCAAAGGCAAAAAGGCCTTAGTCAACTCCAGAACCAAGACAATAGACGGACAAATTCGCTGCTTACGGCCGAATTAGTATGGTATGTCCCTGAGCCCTCTCTCCTAGTACAATGGCCCCAGCTCGAATGGCAATCATATGGGGGCTGAAACCTGGATTTCAACAGGCTGCTTTTGTTCTTCAGGAAGGTCACATGCCGCTTTTCGGCTGGCTATCCCAGCTAAATTGTTATAATATTGGCTTCTCGAGGACGAGGGACGATCCAACCTGAAATGAATTACGTCATTGAAGAGAAGACAGGTATCTCAGGTCCTGGTGCGAGAATGCATGCCGACGCACTCAGTCGGTGGAACAAGTCAGATGATTCCCCCCATAACTTCCTGATGCAAGATCGTTTCGACCTTCAGCTTCCGGCCTTGTGGCATTTGGACAGGCATCCGAAATTCGTTCCTCCAAACACTTGGATTCCTTGGCTGCTGTTTTTTTTTCCCAAGTGCGGCCGATAAAGCTCAGAGGCTCGGTCCTGAAGGCTGGATAAACGTAAACCACTCTACTAAGGATAAACACAATGTCCAAGTAAAGCGTGGCAGTGGCAATAAGCAAACCAAACAAGAGAAAACCACAAACACGGACGACCCGCAAATCCCCCAGCCAGATTTGCGTTTCGCCTCAAGTGCGAAAACAGCAAAACAACAGCAGACCGGAGCCAGAGAGGGAAAAGCCCCCCTATGCCGTCAGACTCATGCAACCTAAAAATACTTGCGGGAGAAGCGAAGTGATTCGCAACTTCCAAACGAATCAGTTCGCAACTTCCACGACCAAAACCAAACGAATTAGGGGATTCTCGGCAGCAAATGCAGCGAAATGAAAATGTGATTCAACCTGTACATGTTGGCACATTCCTCTCAGAATCCGCTCAGGTGTTGTTTCTCAGGTCATCAGTTGCAGTGTTCGCGTCTGTGCGAATGCGACGAAACTCCTGTGTATTCCTATCGTTGCATAGTGTTGCATCAATAAGCATGCAAAACTCCAAGGGAATCCAAGCGATGACGCCCCCCTTGGGGGGGGCAAAATGGTCAGACAAATGCGTGGAAGTGCCAATACAGGGTCATACCACCAGCTAGGGCCAAAGTACAAGAGGTTGAACGCACAACAGTAGTGAGATAGAGCGCGCTAGGACACTTCAGCTGGACTGTTCGAGTGGCAGCCTTTATTAGTGTACATCAGAAAACCACAGGCACAAAAGGCCTACGCAAGGATATGAACATCCCGTAGTGACACCACATCCTCCTCAGTTCTTTGCACCACTCCACTGTTGTCAAGTGAAAACAATCACCCAAAGAGGAGGATTTCGTGTTCTCCAATTGGCTTCACAGTGATGCTCTTCCCACTTGCACATTAGTAGTGAGTCTGACATTTGGTAGACTCTGACTCCGTACATAGGTTGCTGTATCAATTGAATCGCTTGTGTGCTTTGACCTCCCGGTGCAGAGCCACGCCAAAAATGCGAAAACCACGCAGAAGCATGGCCCCACGCAAGCACCAGGCGCAGCCGGCGGCGCACCTTTCCACACCATGTGAACAACGGTGGGTGGATCCACACGAGGTTGCTGAACAGCTCCCTTGTATGCATATGATGCATTGACGTGCACAGCCGTGCAACCGAAGGTAGACATGATGCTCTGCAGCGGCACAGATAAAAGAAGGAGAATCTCTTTTAGTGCAATTTGATGGCTCCTGCCACGCAGACTGAGGAGCAGGAGCAGCTCTCTTTGAGATACAATCATGGGATAGCACTCATCAGATGGAGAGCAACACCAATTTCTACTTTCCATTTGCCACATGGCAGTGTCATTGCTGGCTTTTGGATCGTGTCCAAGTATCTGTGAGAATGTTGCCCGTGCGGCTTGCACTCTGTGATCTCGAGGCTCCTGGCTGGGGGGAGCCTTGGTTTCCGCATTGTGCCTTTGTTGCTTCATGGCTCAC
>Ga0126342_10012858_pt1 | contig 14880 bp, 15 predicted proteins | sample Cyp1metagenome_FD_92528 | JGI IMG/M metagenome (GOLD analysis project Ga0126342, IMG submission 92528) | Coral microbial communities from Lord Howe Island, Old Settlement Bay, Australia - Cyphastrea 1 metagenome | ecosystem: Host-associated > Invertebrates > Cnidaria > Coral ...
ATATGTATCATATTTTTGTTTATATATGTATAATATATATATATATATATGTATAATATATATATATATATATATATATATGTATGTATGTGTATAATATATATATATATATATATATGTACAATATATATATATATATATATGTATAATATATATATATATGTATAATATATATATAATGTATATATATATATATATAATATATATATTTGGATAATACATATACATGGTGATTTGCTATTGTTTTGGTTCGTAGGATATTCCCATGATACCACGATACAAGCTGTTTTATGGTCATGCTACCACCATTTTGCAGTTTCTGCAGCCCGTGATGCAAGCAGGTGTTCCCAGAATCGTTGATGGGTATGCAAACCATCGAGAAACGATACTACTTACCATCAAATCATGATATGCATTAAGATAGAAAGGTAATTTACCACAGTTGTAGAAGGATACATTGGTGGATATTGATATTACATTGATGTTGTTTTTCCTTCGAGAGGATGCTCCAACAGCCATTTGATGACATGCTCCAGGGACGTGTGGTGTACTTCAACGCCACCGTGGAGGGAGCTGTGGTGACCATCCACGGAGCCTTTCGCAAAGGCAGCACGGAGCTATACATTTTTCCATGGGAATGTTCAGCCAATCAGCCAGTTGTACAAGGTTTTACCATGAAGTATGGGGATATAACTGATATAACTGATAAGTCATGGTTGATGATTATACGGGAAATAGACTATCCAATATATTGGAGATGATCACAATCCATAAACTGGAAAATCCTATTAGTGAAGCAGTACCAAGAGAGGACAGATGGTTTCATTAGTCAGGTGCGTACAATGGGGTATCCATAGAGACCCTATAACTCTCCCGATGGTTTTTTTCACGGGAACATTGGCCAAACAAATTATTGAATTTGTAGAAGCCTTGTTTAGACAAACAAAGGCATTTTTTGCCCAGGTCATGTAGGGACATATATATATATATATACATTATACATATATTATGTATGCGCATGTATATAGATATTCATTCATTTTAAAATCATTCGTTCGTTCGTTCGTTCGTTCCTTCCTTCCTTCCTTCCTTCCTTCCTTCCTTCCTTCCTACACGCCTACAAGCCTACAGGCCTACGGGCTTACAGGCCTACACGCATACTCGCATGCATCACGCATGCATCACGCATGCATCACGCATGCATCACGCATGCATCACGCATGCATGCATGCACGCACGCATCCATCCATCCATCTATCCATCCATCCATCTATCCATCCATACATCCATACATCCATCCATCCATACATCCTTCCATACAAACAAACAAACATACCTATATACAGCAGGAAATCTGATAAATGTGGCATGAACATCTCCTTCAGCCGGATTTTTTCTGAACCCCTTCGCAGCTCATGTGACCTTTTGTGGTTCGCCTTCGTTGTCGGTCCAACGGCCGAAGATGACTTAAGTCATCCAACGGCGAAGCAATTGGAGTTGAATCTAAACATTAGCCAGACAGCAAAGTTTGGCCATCCTTAGCCTAAAGAATCCTTGTACAGGTTCTAGATGTTTCTAGAAACTCTATACGTTTTTAAAAAAAATGGCTGATGTTTTGTCATTGGAGATGTTCACCTTACCAGCTAAGAATATCAACGATGTTTCATCCTGCGAGGTGGTCCCCCCGAGTCATGTGTGTTGCTTCGTTCATAACCCCCATTCACTAGTTCGATACATGCATCATAAACCCAGTGATTGGAGTTATGTTCACCAACTTAGCTACCCTCCAGTAAATTAGCAGTTCGACCCTGCCAGTCATCGGGGTTGGAAGACTAGTTTCCACTATAAATTGGTGATTTTCAGGGTCCAACTGTTAATTTACCAGAGGCTAACATTAGCAGTCATAAGCACCGTGTTTCTGGGTGAAATCTCCATCTTTGCTGGTTTTTCAGCATCTTTTTTCGCATCCGTGTTGACATGAAAAATTTCCTTGTTTCTGTCCCATGTGATGTTTTTTGAAATCCCATCAAATCCCATCGAATCCCATTAAATCAATACTAAATCTCATAAAACCACCATAAAACCCACCATCAAAACCACCATGAAACCCACCAGCTTGGCGTCTCCCGTAGGCGAAAGCTATCAGCTGCGTCTCGCCGCGTCGTTTTTGATGGACATCATGCGGAACCGAGCAGTGCCTGAGACCAAAAAAAGGGGAATGGATGGATTTGGTATGATTCAAATGTATGGTAAATATATGGTATCATGAATTTTGGTAAGTTAGTATAACTATATATTATGGATATTCTGATGTACATATACATATATATATATAGATAGATAGATATGTGAATTGTTATGTATACGTATAGATATGTGAATTGTTATATATATATATACATATATATATATATATATTAGTGCATAAAATAGTCATAGTAATGATAATTAATAATAATAACACATAACTTAATAATAAATAGCAGTATATATAGATATGGTTGATATTTGGCCGCAAGGTACCATGGAGGCATCATGAGGCATTCATGTTTCCAAATTTATTTTCTAAATTTCTTTGGATGGGTATTGGCAAAACCCACAGGACGCATCCATTTTTCTTCCGAATTTTCTACCACTTGCCCTTCAGCCTGTTCTTGGACTTTTGTTGTGGTTGGTTGATTGTGACTCTCATCACAGATTGCATATCAAACAATCCCTATTGAAAGAGTAGTCTTGGCAGGATCCCTTCAACAAGAATCAACCTGCCTCTTCATCCAATTTCACGTTGAAACTGTAGAGTCACATTTTGCTGGTGGTTTGCAAATTTGAGTTACCCTCCAGTAATCAAACATGTCTTGGAATTCGCGGAACTAACGAGTATCTCGTCTGGAACAATCAGCGATCTAAAATGGTGGATTTTCCAGCAAGAAATGTTCGGTTACCAGCGGGTAAATACCCATTAAACTTCATTAAACCAACATTAAACCACTACCAGTAATTACCAAGTAGACTCCCATCAAACCACCATTGTTGATTATATTTTCTCCCCAAGAGATAGGGAGAGTCCAATGAGGACAAGAACCTCATGGAACGTGGGTCAAAAGGTATCAATGGATGCTTCTCTCAAAACTGCCAGATTTTGCCAATGGTTTTGATGCTAAAAGTTTATGAACATGTATGTATAATCTCAAATATTTTTAGCTTGATCTTGAAACACATAGCGAAATTAGTGTTTAAGTTGCTTTTTTTTTTTCTGGCTAAAACTTGGTGGTTGTAGATTAGATACTCAGAACAGAACATTTGAGAGCAGTTTTCTAAATATGGCAATTCCCTAAGTATACGTTTTGAGAATGAGGTTTAATGTGGTAAGCCCAACAATAAACCATCCCCCAGTCATCACCATAAATATATAGGTGGTATGGTTACCATCCCCAGTCATGATAGAGATACCATCCAAAGCTTCACCTAGTAAACCAACCGAGACTGCAAACTATGAAGAGATATATATATATATGTACAAACAAATACATTATTATATACTATAGTAATATACTATCATATATATACACTATAATATATATATATATAAATAAATCACCTATCAATAGCCATTGCAGTTGATGTCCCCAAGTCTTCGTGCTCCCTGTTGGAATCCAAAATCCTTTGGTGCCGTCCAGGACATCGAGGTCCTGAAGCCCAACTTCACCATCAGCGACGATGTGACCGGTGGAGCTGGCCATTTTGGTGCGACAATGTGGGTAGAACCATAGGAAAACCATAGGAAAACCATAGGAAAATGGTGATTTAATGAGGTTTTATCCCATTATCCCACTAATGACCACCATCAACCATGACTAACCATCATAAACTATCAATTCGTATAGGGGATAATAGGATAATCATGGGATTATAATGGGATTAGTCATGGGATACCACCTCAGCTGGCAATCCAATGGCCCAATTTCGGGATTGGGTTTGAACAAAAAACAAACTGTAAATGAGATGACCATTACAATTTCTCATGATTAATGGTCAACACATTCATCTTATATTGGGATTCATGTAAATGATTCCTGGATGGTCATTACATTCTTTTCATAATGAATCTTATCTTGCCAACTATTATTGGGGGATGGTCATCCATTAATATATATATATATATACAGGCATTCTGTTTGGATTCCTAATGTAAGATGGATGTTTTGACCATGGAGCACATGGTCCCTTCCTTTGGCGTTGGTTTTATATCAGTCTCATCCACCCATTAGCCATACTTTTCAAACAATAACCTGTGGAAGATTACATACTATAGTTCAATGGTAAACTCCTGATTCATTGCAGGTTGACAGTCACCTATTCTCGGTGACAGTCCAATGTTCAAAAACAATGGTTGCCCCAACCAATTGAAGAAAATTGCAACCATGTTTTTTGATGGAATAATTGGTAATTTGATCTCTTTATCGAACCATTTCCTCTCCCAAACGTATCAACGGGCCAGGTCCTGTCGCGCACCTGCCACACCGAAGTGTCTCCATGCACGATGTCTTCTACATCTTGTCCCTTGTTCTTTTGCGATTTCTGGTTACCCTGGGATCAACACAAACAAAAACATGTGGAAAAGCCACAGAGAAAGCCTATGAGAATTATCTACATGTCTACATCGGCCAAGGTTTCCATCTTGGGTCAAAATCAGGGGTAGCCAAGTGACTTCGGTGAGCAATGCCAATCCCGGGTGATTGAACTTGATGCACTATCTGGGATATGTGTTCTTTACGGGGCTTTCCATAGACATGGAAGTTTCCAAAATCGATGGTTGATTTCATGGAAAATCCGAACATCCAATGGATGATGTCTTTTTGTTTTAGCATTTTCGGAACCCGCCCATGACTAGTCAACCTAGATTGGATAGATAAAGTTGCTTGGTGATCCCGGTGACCACCAGAAGATGGTTGATTTCTGTGGCAAAACCATGGCTTGAACATAACATAAGACGAAAGATATCACAGTGACAGTGAAGAAGCAGACTCTTTCCAGATTTTCACAGGGTTAACCATGGAATTTCTATCCCTGCAGAAATATAATCCATGCCTTTTCCTTTTTCAAAGCAGGATTCTGCCATGGGGCCTTTGGGCCCTATTAGTGTAATGCCTGTATTAAAGAATGGTTTCTGGGCGGTGTGAAAAATGTTGGGAAGGGATTATATCACGGATTTTATTTTCACAATTACTTCACGGACTTCCATTATATCAATATCCCATTACTATAGTATATCATGTTGTACTGGTTGGTGGTTTCAAACATGTTTTATTTTCCATAGTATATGGGATAATCCTTCCCATTGACGAACTCATTTTTTTAAGATGGTTATTGCATCACCAACCAGTAAATATCACAGTTACATTTTGAGATACCCCAAGGTCCAGTGTAATGATAATAATAATAATATCCCTATGGATCCAAACACTGTCTGAGAAGGATCACATTATATATCCTCATTTACAGATACACCTAGATCCGACCGGACCAGTTGGATCCCACTTCGCAGCAGCGCAGCTCCGCCCAGCTTTCACGAAGCGGTGCTCCCCGGACGCGCGCGGTGTCAACTCCATTCCCTTCCACCGGTCTCGTGTGGGATTACTTGTGGCAGGCGAGACGTGGGAGGAAAGAAATGGAAAGAAAGGCTTACCCGGTTTGGCCTCTTTGGATTTAGGGAAATCTCCATCTAGAATGAGAAACGATTTCAAAAACATCATTTTTTATTGCTGAATTCTTCTTACAAACACTGGGATTTTGTGCCTGGAACTTGATTTGGTTACCTATCCATTGATGCACCTACTGGAAGCGATTAATCTGGTGGTCGCTTTGAACCCCCTTGGGATGGCTTGGACAACCCAGATGTCTGTGATCGGTGATCATCATGGGGCATGGTTTTGGTCTTGATGCTTGTTATATCCTAAATTATAATTGTAGATAATTATAATTGATAAAGATATAGATAGATGGATGGATAGATAGATAGATGGATAGATGGATAGATAGATAGATTGATAGATAGATAGATAGATTGATAGATAGATCTAGATAGATCTAGATAGATCTAGATAGATCTAGATAGATCTAGATAGATCTAGATAGAGCTAGATAGTTCTAGATAGAGCTAGATAGATCTAGATAGATCTAGATAGATCTAGATAGAGCTAGATAGTTCTAGATAGAGCTAGATAGATCTAGATAGATCTAGATAGATCTAGATAGATCTAGATAGAGCTAGATAGTTCTAGATAGAGCTAGATAGATCTAGATAGATAACTAGATCTAGATAGATAGATCTAGATAGATCTAGATAGATCTAGATAGATCTAGATAGATACATCTAGATAACTAGATCTAGATAGATAGATCTAGATAGATAGATCTAGATAGATAGTTCTAGATAGATAGATCTAGATAGGTAGTTCCAAATAGATAGTTCTAGATAGGGAACCCTAGATAGATAGTTCTAGCTAGATAGTTCTAGATAGATAGTTCTAGATAGATAGTTCTAGATAGATAGTTCTAGATAGATAGTTCTATAGATAGATAGTTCTAGATAGATAGTTCTAGATAGATAGTTCTAGATAGATACTGTAGTTCTGGATAGATAGTTCTAGATAGATAACCCTAGATAGATAGTTCTCGATAGATAGTTCTAGCTAGATAGTTCTAGCTAGATAGTTCTAGATAGATAGTTCTAGATAGATAGTTCAAGATAATATCGGTCGATAGATCGATAGACAGATAGAGATATACATATGGCTATATATATATAGATATATATAGATAGATAGATAGATAGATTGGATAGATTAGATAGATTAGATAGATTAGATAGATTCGATAGATTAGATAGATTAGATAGATTAGATAGATTTGATAGATTTGATAGATTTGATAGACTACATAGATTAGATAGATTAGATAGACAGACAGATAGATAGATAGATGGATAGATAGATAGATAGATAGATGGATAGATGAATAGATGGATAGATGGATAGATGGATAGATGGATAGATGGATAGATGGATAGATGGATAGATGGATAGATGGATAGATAGATAGATAGATAGATAGATAGATAGATAGATATAAAGACAGATAGATAGATAGATACAAATAGATGCAACTAGATATAGGTAGATATAGAACAATATTGATAGGTATAAATAGATTTAAATACATATAGATTGAGATAGATAGATATAGGTAGATATAGAAGGATATAGATGGAAATAGATGATAAATATACATATATATATAGATATATAGGTAGATATATTGATTGGTAGGTAGATAAATAGATAGATATATAGATAGATAGAACGAACGAAAGACAGATAGATAGATCCATAGATAGACAGACAGATAGATAGATAGATAGATCAATAGATAGAAAAATAGATAGATAGATACATAGATAGATAGATAGATAGATAGAGATGGATAGATAGATGGATAGATAGATAGATAGATAAATAGATAGATAAATAGATAGATAGATAGAGAGATAGATAGACAGATAGATATCAATATATAGATATATAGATAGATAGATAGATAGATAGATAGATAGATAGATAGTTATATAGATAGATAGATAGATAGATGGATAGATAGATAGATAGATAGATGGATAGATGAAATGCTGTGAAAACTGTTACACTCATAGCACCTCATAACCCTTTAGAACCCCTCATAACTCTTCATAACGCTTCATAACACCTCTTAACCCCTTCACAACCCCTCATAACCCTTCATAACCTTTCATAACTGTTTTTAAGCACTTTTGGGGTTTCAGCACAATGAACAAAAACAAGCTTTTCCAGTGAAAAGACATGTTTTTCCAACTCATAAGTCTTCATAAATCTTCATAACCAAAGCAGTCCTGTGCTACTACCCCGCCCTTAACCATAGCAGTATGTACACATCTACCTGATACAGCCAGAATTGGGAACACAACTAGACAGATCAAAGGTATATTTGTGTGGTTTCTTGGTGCCCACATTATGATGAAAGGGGTAGGTGGGAAGGGGGTCAGTTCAGCTTTCACTGATAGATGGATAGATAGATAGATAGATAGACAGACAGACAGACAGATAGATAGATAGATAGATCATTCTTGGTGATTCATATCCTCATGTTTGGCCTTAAGTTTGAGCGTGGGATGACCGACGCTCGCCAGGAGGGAGTTGTTGGTAGATGTGTCAGCTGAAGTCCTTCATTACGAGCAGGGCGGACGCTTGAGGAGTCTGGTGCAGGCGGGTTTCAGACTCATGGTCGAGGGCGGTGCCACCAAGGGCGGTGCCACCTGATGCCTTTAAGTTGGCTAACTCCAATAACTGGGGTTTGTGGAATATCTATGGTAGATATATCAACACAATTCATTGGGGTTATGTTCACCAACTTCCAATTGGAAGCAGGGAAGCACCTGCCTTGTAGGTGCCCAAGATGGGTAGATAGGGCAGGTCATGATTGGGCTATCAATGAGTCCACATGGGCTGTGTTCCGTCACCCTTTAGCGCTGCCCACGCCCGGCGGTGGGTTCTTCATAGGCTGAGCCAGCTGATCCACCGGTCGATCACTCGGAAATCCCGATGGAAATGCCATATTTGGGGCTTATAATCAAGTTGTTAGCTGTTTAGCCAGCTGATCTGGAAATTGACTCGTTTGTTCATTTGATGCGCATGTTGTATTTTCGTTTGGCAATTTGCAACCTGCATGTTTGTGTCGATACCAGCATGATGTTTGCGCATGTGACTGGGTTTGGTCCCAGACTTGCATGAAGGGAACAGGACAGCAGGACTCTTTATTTATTGATAAGGACTAGAGATGACTTGGGTTTCCTGCAGATACCCTCTGGTAAACTGACATAACTATTGAACATGGCCCATAGAAATAGTGGATTTACCTATGAAAAATGGTGATTGTCCATAGTTTTGTGTATGTTCACCAGAGGGTAGTCCCCAGCAATCCATTCATCTTTACGCCGCAGGTGGATCCTGGTCGTGATCTGCTGCCAGGTGCGCATTTGTCGAAGCGTTTGCTGGATCCATGGGATAAATGATGGAACATCATTTGAGCAGTGTTCAAAACCCTGGTTGGTTGATGATTAGTGCGGGGATTATACTATATACCCTTTTATATATTGGGGATTACAATAATCCAAGTAATCCAAGAACGGGGAATCCCGTTCTCAACCAACCAGTATAATAGTATAATGGAATGATAGAGGAATTTTGAACACTGCTCATTTGTAAATGAGGATATCATGGGAATATCATGAGGATATAGTGTGGATATATATATATATATATAATCGGATCGGTTTATAGCGGGTTTATCATCTGTAAATGAGAATACAATGAGATATTATAGGGAGAGTATAAACCATGTTTTGATCACGGCTGGCAATTGAAGGGTTTGCAAAGTGGAAAACCAACCATTTTGAGTAGGGTAAATCATCGAACTATATGGGTCATGGCTTCCAACTTGCAAACTGTAACATATCACCAGAGGGTCACCACCAACTGGATGGTGGTTGATCCAACAAGAATATATATAATGATCAACAATGATTGGGAAGATCAGGGCGTCAGCAACAATCAATGGGAATCGAGGACAAAAGATGGGATTAAGATGTTTTAAGCATCATACATACGAAGTCAAAAGGTCGAACAAGGTGTAAGCAACCATTGGATGGAGACTTTCGTACTCTTCTTTGCTGTGAGAAATCCAGCGTTCGGCGCATCTTAATGAGGGAGTAGAATTGAAGTATTGTAGTAGAAATACAAATCACTGGTACATTTAAGTGACCATAAATCTTAATATGTTTTCTCCAATTTTTAATTCACCCGGGTGACCCCGAACTTTGAGGTGATCAACACCATGTTTTCTTCCGGACAGACTTGATTAGTGATTACCGGATAGCAGGATCACTGCAGTTCGCCAGTCACTTGTAAAGAACCATACGGTCAGTCGACTTTTCGTCTGAAGGTTGGGCTATCCCATTTCCAAGTGGTTAAAATATGTTTGAAACATACTATTTACATCAATTTACATCTATTTATAATGATCTATAAACATAAACTATAAACCATATGTTTCCAAGTGGTTTTGAATCATACTGTACTATTTCATGATCTATATAAACCGTGTTTCGAAGTGGTTTGAATAGTACTATGTCATACAATTATTCCATACGTCTCCCTGCAGTTTCATACTATTTCATACAACTCATGATTATTTTCCCATTTATTGTTCAACCATCAAGTGGTTTGAATAGTACTATTTCATACTATGACTCATGATCGATTCCCTGCAGTTCCCAATGACTCAATGAGTCTTAGTATGTCAATGACTTAGATAGTTCATGATAGTTCAAATTAGTATACTATGAATTAGAATAAGTTTCCGCTTGGTGGTTTGGAACATTTGTTTTTCCATATATTGGGAATGTCATCATCCCAACTGACGAACTCATATTTTTCAGAGGGGTAGGTATACCACCAACCAGCCATTTATTCTGAGTCAATGACTCAATGATCACCGAAATCGGTGACAGGTTTTGGATATCATCTGCTGCTGCCTGCTGACTTTGTCGAAGACTTGGCCCCTTGGGACTTGGGACGACGGAAAAATTCCACGGTGGGACCGGCTGGGGGTTGGGGATGTGCTATGGTAAATGTGGCAGTTGATGCATCATGTATCAAAATGTGGTATAAATATTAGTATAAGTATAAATGGCATAATACATATATATATATACATAACATATAACTATGGTATATGATGGCAATTGATGACATATGGTATATACACGACATTGTATATAGCTATACGGTTAATGATGTTAATGGGTTTTACAAAGCAATAATTGTAACTGCGGGGGGCACATTGGAAGTATCCCAAAAGAACCACGCATTTTAGGTTAGGTCCAGAAACATGGAGGTGAGGTGAAGATGTTTTTCTACCTGACCAGGAATGATTTGAACCAGCGACGATTGTGGACAGAATCCCAGTCTCACCCCCACCAGAATCAACAACACTGCACCCCAACCAGAAAGGTGCTCTAAATTTTCTAAATGACCAGATTCAAAAACTCGAACTTCTGGGGTGGTTACTCTTTTTCGCGGAACGGATTGCCAGAACTTATAAGACGGCCGCAGAAGGGGCATACTCCATGGATGACAACTTGGGGTCTCCCATGACCATCGATGTGCGGAGAGATGTTACTGATGGGTATTACCCGTTCATTTGTTTACAACCACACTAGGTAAATGATAGAAAATGGATGAAATTGGTGTACAAGACCAACTTGAAGATCGATCTGTGAATGCTGCCTGCCACGCGATTTGGAATACCCTCTGGTAATTTCCCATAGCTATTGAAAAAGGGCCATTTATAGTGGATTTTCCCACTAAAAATGGTGATTTTCCATAGTTATGTTAGTTTACCAGAGGGTAAATCCCATTTAAATCCCATTAAACCACCACCAATCGCAGGCCCCTCATGGGATTGATTTAAGGGAACCCTGGACACGGGAAAGCCCGGAAAAAATTGCTGGTGAAACCCAGCGTTTCCGGGTTCGATTTTCCAAGTCCAGTCACTGGACTTGGACCGTTCTCCGGTTTCAGTTCAGATGCAGTACATTCCCATTTTGCTATAAATTATATTCACATACTACTATTGTATATATATATACAATATATATATATACAATATATATATATATATACTATATATATACTATATATATTTATACTATATATATACACTATATATATACTATATATATAATGTATATCAATGACTTAGATGGTTCAAATTAGTATACTATGACTTAGAATAAGTGTCTGATTGGTGGTTTGGAACATGACTTTTTGACTTTCCATATATTGGGGACAACAATCCCAAGTGACTTTCATATTTTTCAGAGGCGTTGAAACCACCATTCAGTACTAGTATATGTATGATATATAATACATATGTTCCTTCTATCGTTGTTTACCGTTCTGCTTTCCCGGAGTTCAGTCTCTATTTCTGGCGAAGATCTTAAGGTGGGAAACCCTTCGGAGATGGCCGAAGCCACATATCTGGCGGAGCTTCAACGGGATTGGACGGCGCCAGAATTGGTGCTGGCCACGATTAACGGTGCGCCCGCTGCGGCGTTTTGGGCAGTTGGGGAAGAAAAAGGATTGTGATCTTCAAAGGAAAGTGGAGATTAAACTGATTAAACCATGCAAAATTGGGATAATTCAAACATGGGGTTATGATTTATCATTCATAATCATTCATAATGATGGTTTTCATGATGGTTTTCATAGAAACTTCGTTGAGAAGATCCGAGTATCCCCAAGGAATCCAGGCGGAAAGAACAGGAAACATGATGGTTTGCAAGGGAAACCATCCCAGAATGGTTCTATAGATTAGATAGATCATATAGTTTAGCAAAGCGTCATTAAATTCTGGGATGGTGACAATGTGTGTTTTTTTTTATTGCCCAAACTATTTCAGCTTCGAATCATTATTCAACATAATTGCACTGATATAGTAAGTTAGGACCTGGTGATTTCTGGAGATTGTACGTTGGGATCAGCATTTTAGAGGGGTAAAACGGTAAAATCAAACTGCCGGATCTCCAACCCATTGACCTTTCATGAATTCTTGGGGCTTACTAAGGGTTTATTAACCACCAATAATATTTTTTTTTTCAGGGCACATCTCAATTATTTGGGGGTTCACCTTTTTGGGGTGGTTGAATCCTCATGAAGACTGGGGTTATCCTGTTTCTCATGTTCATGTCATTAAATCCTCAAATCAATAGATGTTAACTAGAATTTTCTGGCTAACTAGAATTAACTTAAGTTCATTTCCCTTAAGCTTGACATTTGGCCAGTTCTTGTTTTCGATCTACCTTCCTGTAAACATTGAAAAAGTCAATGCGCGAAAGCCACCATTCTCCACGGGTTTTCCACGCCTTCACAGGTCATGGGGGACCCATGCCTTCCTTCGACCAAGATGGACACGGGAGCGGTTTGGAGCTCTACTTTTCTGAGGCAAACATGGGGGAGGTCAGCAAACATTACAGTATCATACATTATATATACCATGTATTACATACATTACATACATTATATACATTACATACATATATGTATATAATTATATAATATATATATATATATATATATACAGAACATGCATACACTCATTCGGGCATACTTGCTTACATACATAGTCACATACTCGCATACGTGCATACCTGCATACTTGCACACGTGCATACTTACATACTTAGACGCTTACGTATAAAAATACTTACATACTTGTGTACTTCCATACTTTACATTACATTACATCACAGTACAGTACATCACATCACGTCACATCACAGTACAGTACGTCACATCGCAGCGCATCGCATCGCATCACATACCTACATACCTACATACCTACATACCTTCATACCTACTTACCTACATACATGGACACACACACATATCATGTATGGGTGTGTTTGAACATTGAGGATTCAGTCGTAGATTGGGACATACCCCCCTTTCAGACAAATCTGCATCAGCCTGTGAATCCCTTGATTTATAGCTAATCATCAATGGATGCTAACCTTAAATATCGCCCCTATCGTGGTATTGTTTTGGTGCATGTAATTATGTACTTAAAACAATATGCCTGAGATGCAGAACTGAAGATGGTGTAATATTAGTAAAGCAATGTTATAACATTAGTAATGGTACATTAATGTTAGTAACCATTTAATATACACCATCAATGTTAGTAAACCCATCTGTATTTTGAATCGTGGTTCGTTCATCGGAACCAGTCGGAAGATTTGGGGGTGGTGGATCTTATCGCCAACTCCAACTGGGCCATTGACCGCCAGATGTCCCAATGGCCAAGGTGATGGGCTTTTACATATGAAACCCCAATAGTTTAATGATGTTATTTACCGGAAACAACTCATGGTACATCAAAACCCAGCAAAACCAATCAATCCAGTCGAGATTGGGATCCCAAGAGGGATCCCGCCTGACTCTAGCGGAGAAATCGTCGAATGAGGTCACCACCAACTGGATGGTGGTTTTGAAGCAACAAGAATGATCAACAATGATTGGGAAGATGGTTGGGCGTACGCAACAATCAATGGGAATCAACTCAATATTTAGCTAATTTCAACTCAATCGACTGCCTTTTTTTTTCGAAGCATTGCTAGTTGCTACATTTTTGTTGCCAGGCCGATCGCTGTCCGGATTTGTGAAAATATTGTGTTCTAGATATATGGAAAGATACTACTGCATTTTTGTGAGTGGTTCTTCATGGGTGAAACTCGTCGACATGGGAGACATTGCAATTCCCCAGGCATCAGGTCAAATCTACCCCCATCATTGCCATAATCCCATTATAGATTCCTACAAAAACAGCCCATGAACACCCACTAAACACATGTCTAAACACATTGTTTGTGTTGTTGCAATGTCTTTGAAAACCACAGTTAGAGAAGCCCATGTTATTTTCATGTTATCCCTTCTTGGAGGTGCTGCAGCCTTTGCCGATGGATGCCATGTCCGCCATGGTCTTGCATTTGCCACGTGGCGGCAACAGCTGGTGAGAATGGGATGCGGACATATATGTATAAACTAGCTCATACATATATATATATATACACATGTTGTATCATGTTGTCACATTCAGCTATATATATATCTATATTTGAAGTATATTTTGAGCATGTCCATATTATTTGAATTTGACATATATATATATATATATACAATATATATATATATATATATATATACAATATATATATATATATAATACAAT
>Ga0126342_10012859_pt1 | contig 14880 bp, 12 predicted proteins | sample Cyp1metagenome_FD_92528 | JGI IMG/M metagenome (GOLD analysis project Ga0126342, IMG submission 92528) | Coral microbial communities from Lord Howe Island, Old Settlement Bay, Australia - Cyphastrea 1 metagenome | ecosystem: Host-associated > Invertebrates > Cnidaria > Coral ...
ATGTTGCGTGCGCACATCTACCTGTCGTCGTAAACTGTCGCCTCGCACTGCGTGACGTCTTCCCGCGCTTCCAAAGGTCCACTCCGGTGCCGAAGGTGGACCTTTGAATTTTCCCGACTCAGTTGTCATGATCTTGTCTATGCATGTCTATGCTGAATGTCTTCATTTGCTTCGTGCAACAGTAGACAACAATCATATGTTCTCAAAAATTGTGCTTACACTTGCGCTACCTTCTGTGTTTCATGCCCATCACCCTGCCAAGCTAGCTTTCGTCCCCAACTCGCTTGTAGTATCATTATGATATACCGATGAGTTTCCATTTTAGCTGTATACTAGGAATATGAACTCATCATAACTCATCAGTATATCATAATCATAATCATGATCCATTTTATGATTTTTTATGATATACATTGAGATACTAAAGTGCTATGTTTATAGCTGGTTTAAATCACCCATGAACCAGGACGGCTTCGATGAAGGCGGCATGGCTCCGGCAGACAGGCTGCCTGAGGAGACGCCGCGCCACCGTGGGATGGCGACCGTTTCAAACGAGTGGGGACTGGAAAGCACGAGGATAAGACTGGGACCACTGGGATATGGGCACTGGAAATAATGTGGTTTTAGTGTGTTTTAGTATACTGTTAAACTATCCAGTTTTGAGCCGTCTAGAGTAGTTTGGGGGAGAATTTTGAAGCCGTACCCAGGTCTACAAGAGGTGGCATGAATACAGGCATGGCAGACTCAGTCGGAAGTCTCTTGCCTTTCGCATTGCCTCAGGAGTTTATGGATTCCGATCCAGTCACTGCACCTTTGGATCAGATTCCGGCCAAGTTTGCTCATTATCTCACATCTGTGGACAAGAAGAGGCAGGGTGCAATTTCTGTGCTGATATTGGCTGGGACTGAACCATCATGACCCTGGAAGAATTGTGTTTGATGTCCTGTGAATTTTGACATATGGCTGTCTCTGCACGTCGTTTGGCATTCGTTTATCTCTCATTGTGACAATCCTGGGTAATTAATTGTTTCAGAGACATAGATGTGGCCCACGGATTGACAACTTCGCAACATCGGAACGACGGTGACGATGGACTGTCCCTGGCCTAATACTGTACCCCTACAAAAAGGTCATGATATAATAGATATACTATATAATATATAATATATGATATATATAATATATAATAAATAATATATAATATACTATATAATATATCATATATGATGTATGATATATTATATATGATATTTAAATATATTTAATATATAATATATAGTATATACAATATATAATATATGATATATGATATATGATATATACTATATAATATATAATTTATAATATATGATATAGAATTTGATGTTTGCGGATCATGACACAGTACCAGACACATCAGCAAGCATCTCACTACAGGCAACAACCAGATGTCATGGGCCTCTCCGCACGCTTCTACAGCGTAAAGCCCACAGATGACTGCAATGGCCTCTTGGCTCAAGGCAAGTTTGGTCTGATTTCCAGGCCCATCATTATACTTATATACAATCATATACATATACTATAGATGATAATATGTTATTGTATGCTACATGAGAACAATACATAAATCTATGTTCGATATGTATACAATATATATAGTATATGTAGATAAACATATATATATATATACACATACAGGTACAATTACAATTACAATATGTAGATTATATATATTATACATACAGGTATACGATATGTAAATTATATATATATAGTAGAGCCAACACAAATTTATACAATAGATTTAAGGCAATATAATATCAACTGAAACTTGTTCAAGGTTCCAATCTCCCAATGGCCGAGGTCCTGCGCCAATGTCTTCAACCATTGATCGTGCGTTGGATTATCGTTGCTGGGTGCAGGATTAGGCATGGCGGCATGGCACTAATGCGACTAGTGGATGGATTGAGAATGGCTTGAGATTGATCATTGCTATTGACATCTGATAGGATTTCATAGCGGATTGAGAATCGATTAATGGATGTGTAATAAATTCAGAACGCATGCAGTACGGTTTCTGGCTATTTTAGTATTGCTGGCCATCCAGAAATGCGGCAGGAAGTCAACCAGCTGTCAAGGGAGCCATGTGAAACACCATGAACCGCTGGGACGGTAGGATTTTGGCGTTTTGGCGTCCCCTGTTTTCAGACCCACATTGAGATCCATTGGTTTTGTAGGCGGTGAGTCACCGGCATGGATTGAGGCTTTGGTTTTACTGGTGGCTTCCAGCGCTTTCTTCAATTACATGCCAAGCATGCGGACTCTGGCAGTGACTTTGCAAGGAATAAACTGATGTTGAAGTCCTTACCTAGTCAACAGACACGTGCGGCTTTTCACCATGAGTCGGTGATGAGGGCACCGAAAGGCTGTTTGAAGCTGTTCCAAGCAAAGTTGTTCTTTGATGTGGAATTGAGTTGCCTTCTGCGTTGCAGAGAACTCAAATGCTGAACAATATCCACAAGGGAGAAAAGTCGTTCATTGTTCCTGTTGCGTTGCAAAGCCACAGAGCTATCAATTTCGCACAGCATATCATTGGATGGACGAATCCTCAGCTGGTGCCAGGCTTTTTCTACGGCAAATGGACTGGAACCATCAATATTTTGGAGAAGGGGAAGTATGTCTTCGATTTGGACCTTGGATTTGACACCAGCAGCTCCATCAAGATTGATGGCCAGGCGAATGGCTCAGTGGCTTGATGGGTTTTTGAAAATCGAAGCCCCGCTTGGAATGCTGTTATCCTCTCACCAGCCAATTCACAACCAGCATCAAACAATTGGCTTTATCCCAGGAGAGGGTCTCTGCAGTATCCCGTTCCACTGAATGGTTCTTTGGAACATCCTCCCAATTTTTCAGTGGCTTTATGGGTAGTTAATATGGTAGTTACAGATCTCCCCGTTTCTGACGCAAAAAAAACGCGAGGAGTTGCTGACCCATGGACAGTGCAAGGCATCAAAGGCCGGGGTGAACTGGTGACCCATGGCCCATGGCCCATGGCCCATGGCCATCCATGGTCCATAGAGAGATCCAGAGAGTTGCCGAAAAATATCGAAAAGCCGCACCCGCAAAAACGCCCGCATTTGGAAAATACGTGCAAAGGTACGGCCCGTCTCAGTGAGATAACCTTGTTTATTAACACAAATTGACACAAATCAAAGTAAATTTGTCTAATTTTGTCTATTTGCTTTGTTGTAGACTCTTAGTAGACCATCCCAGTTCCAAGTGCCACCCAATTTTGACCCCATACCCATACGTTTTTTGTTTCAATTCACAGAAATTCATCCCAGTCTCAAAGAAGTTTTCCTCCGTTCGAAAATCCTCGGAGGAAGCGTACTCTTGCGCACAAAAGCGCTGCCTGTGGTTAGATGGCAACTGCATGCCACCATCTGGTCGGGTCCTCAAAGAGAGAAGGTGTTGACCAGGTGGAGGAAAGGCGTGCTGTCGGACCGTTGTAGCGTTCTTTATATACCTTCCAGAGCCGTCTGGATCTTTGACTTGCAAGAGAATCTCCCCCGAGCCTGACTTTGAACCTGGAACCTCTCAACAGTTTTTAGTAACCTTTTGACATCGATAAAAGGCCAACCGGCAGGCACCAGGAATCTATACAATGCTGCGCCAGTGCTGGCAGAAATTGGACAAGATTACAACATCTTGAGCAGCACTCCAAATTTGTAGGTTTTTGCTGTTACACTCGAGGTGCTTTTATTCAGTTGTGAAGCAGAAATTTGAAATGCAGGACGTCAAAGTCAGATGGTTGAAGACTAAATGTGGTTAAATCATGTTGAATCCTCTTTTTTAAACTACTGTGAATGAGAGAAATCCTGCACCACCTTGGATTATCAATGATGATTGTTTCCCTGTAAATAATATAAATAATGGGATTCCTTCCATCCACAGTATGTTTTACTGTTTAAAACCTACCTGTGAAGTCCCAAATCTTGGCAGGTGCCGCCGGGAGTGCTCCGGCTCCAGCACCGGCCGTGGCCGTCGCGGCCGCGGCCGCGCCTGGCTTGGAATGGCCGCGGCTGGTGCCAGAGAGACAGTCAGATGTCATGAGATTCTTGGCACATCTTGGCACAAAGTGGAGAATCTGACAGAATATGACCTGAGGTTCTTTAAACTTTTGTTGAAATATGTTGAAATTCTTGATCCATGATTTTGTGGTGATAATTTAGGGTGAACAACATGTCATTAACTTTTAAAGCGAAGTTCCAGTTTTGACTCAAATCCCCATACAAAAGTTGGTTCGTGAAATACCTCTATGCCTTGGTACCTGAAATGCACAAAGTCAGTCAGAGGCATCGTGTTTTGGTGATTAAAATTCATATGAAAGGGGGGATTACGTATGATTACAGCAAGTGGGTAAGACTCTGACCATGTCAGTCCGAATTCTTGGATGCTTATCTGCTTATCCCCATCGAACCTCAGTGGGTAACAACGGGCAGGTTCAACCAATCCCAAAGGTTCAACCCACCAAAGATGAAAATTGAATAGCCGAATTATATTTCCACAAAAAGTAAGTGCAAATTCATCCCTTCCGAAATACATATGATATATAATGATATATAATGATATATAATGATATATAATGATATATAATGATATATAACGATATATAATGATATATAATGATGTATAATGATGTATAATGATATATATATATGATATATATATATATAATATATATATATAATATAATATATATATATATATATTGCATACTGTATGCTGTCTTCCAAAAAAAATAAACCATTCCGATACAACATTGGATCTGCCCCGATAGCTGAGGCCGGGGTCACCTTTGAAACCTCCAAATTTCACCTGTGAACAGCAAGGTGAACTGGGTGAATTGGGTAAACTACCCGCTGTCCAAGGTCCTTGGCACAACGCAGCAGCTCTGGGTTTGCTGCAGGCTCCCTCCCCCGCCACAGCGCCTGGGGCCGCTGCAGCGCCTGCGCCAGTGCCCATGGCCATGGCACCTGTGCCCGCGCCCATGGCGGCGGTGCCGGTGCCGGTGCCGGCTCCAGCGCCACCACCCTTTGAGGCGGAAGGAAAACCAGGAGAGATGTTGGGCACTCAGATGGCCGGACGTCAAGCTCTGAGGAGCTAGATGCAAGCTGGGTCAGCCAAACAGGATTTGGATGGATTTCGGGAAAAAAAACATTCAAAGAGTGCCACTCCAATGACTGCTTGAAAAAGCTTGAAAATACATGAACATACTGTACTGCTGTTTTGCATTTTGAGGCTGTTGAGTGTGGGAGGTCACTGCGTGGAGGTTTTGGTGCGTGCCGCCTTTTGATTGCAAGCAGCGAATTTTGTGTCTAGGACTGTCCTGCTTTGACAATCTTTTACATCCACTGACTTGTTTTGCTGGTGATAGTCAGCCCTAAGGATTCAAACAGCCGCTCAATCCAGCTTTCGTGCCTTGCCACAATACTGGAGTCAAGGAAAAGGAACAGTGGCATCTATCCTTATGCAACTGAGGTTAGTGAGGAGCTTTACTCTTCTTACTTTTTGCAAAGATTTAGGAATGCTTTTTTCGCACCTGCCAGGTAAGGGTCTCTAGATTTTCGCAAAGGTGCAACTCCTCCTCCTCCTCCTCTTCTTCTTCTTATTCTTCTTCCACCTACTACTCCTCCTTGTCCTCATCTCCGCCTCCTCTCTGCCTTTGTGGGTTTCAATTGTTGTGAGCCATATCGCGAACTCCAGATGCACGCCTGGACCCGAACTCCATATCGCCAGCCCCTGATGCAGTGGAGCACCATATCGCGAGCCTAGGATGCTGTGGAGCACACCTGGACCCAAACACATGCCAGAGAGAATGCCAGAATATAACAGAATATATAGACGCCAGAAAGAATGTCAAAATGGATGCCAGATTGAATGCCAGAAAGAAGGTCAGAATATATGCCAGCTTTTCAGATAGAATGTCAGAGTATATGCCAGAAAGAATGTCAGAATATATATATATATATATGCCATATATCCATATATGCCACATATACTTCCAGATGGTATGTCGGAAACTATGTCAGAATAGAGTTTTTCCATTGACCGGACAACAGCACGTAGTTGCAGGGATGACTCAGACACCTCAACGCTTTTACCCATGATACTCAGAATGAGATGTTTTGTGCTGTTTTTTTAGATATATAAATCTCTTGTTTTTTTTGCGGGTTGATTGATTGATACCTCTTTTTGGATCGCCATATCTACCTACATCATGATGCGTGGAATGCGTGGCAGTTGGCTCAAGAACTGGTTCCAGCTGGTCTGAAGGGGTCAGCTGGGCTCGTTAGTTGTGGGAGAGCAGGCATTTGTGTGGTGCTCTCTTTATGCTAGATTGCTGCCTCAGAGAGGACCCTGGGGCTGGACTTTTTGGTGATTGAATAGAGATTGCACGAACAAAAATTAAAGATTCAACCGATTCAAACCGTTTGAAGTTCGGTGAAGTGATTTTTTTTCCTCATTTTGTGCAGGGTCAAATGCTGTCCCAGGGAACCCTGGGAGGAGTCGACCATCTACAAGGAAAATCCACCACAGTTTGTCATTGACGACAAGGAGATGAAAAGCAGTGATCCGGTCTCTTCCGAAAAACGATTATCTGTGACAATTATCACAGATGTGCCTGAGGTGACGCACAAGCCAAGCATACCCACCTCCCCCGACGACATTGTAATCATGTCCCGCCAAAGCAGTACGACCTTCAGGCTTGCAGGTGAAGGAATTTCTCCGAAATCTCCGAAATCTCCGAAATCTCCGAAATGCCCAAGCGAAAGTTCGGGGGTCTTTCAATTCTCGCCAAAGAGTATCTGAGTGCTGGTTTCACATACGTGTTATTTTTCAAATTGTCTCTACTGAGGATTATGATCCCAACAAATGAATGAATATGAACAACCATAAATACATAAATACGCAAATAGCTAAATAGATGAGCACATGCTACATAGATCAACAACTAAATAAATCAAGATAATATGATAATATAGATAGGTAGACAAAGACATACGTAATTCATTGATTCATGTAATTCATGTTTGTTTTTTCCTGCGCGCTATCTTTCGAGCTAATTCAAGCAGTTTTTTTTTCACCACCAAGGTATGCGTTCGGAAGGCAGTTCCAGAAGTAACTTGGAGAAGTTGAAGGTGCCTTGGGATGTGCGCAGTGGCACTTCTGTCGCGGACTTCGACAACTTGGCTCCGACCAATGACTACACCATGGATGAAGAGCTCGGGGTGGGTGGCTTCGGGACCGTCTACAGGGGCACCAAGAAGACCAATGGGACAGAGGTACCAACTGTACCAACCAAAACAAAAAATCGAACAAATAAAGGATATAAAGGCTACATATATCAAATTATATCAATATAGCCATCATTTGCCCTACATGTATCCTACATGTTAAAGATCATATGATTTTTCCGGAACATGGGTGAAACATCCAGAACAGGTGGCCATCAAAATCATCCAGCGAGAACGCTTGCACTCAGAAGACAACTTCAAGGAGGAGCTAAAGGTGGCAAGAAAACTGCAACATCCCAACATTGTGTTGCTGCATGCTTCTTACCAGGACTGCACAAGTGCTGAGCAAACCTGGTGGGTACCCACTCGTGAAAGGTGCTTTTTATTATGGTTGAGGTTTCTGCCAGAAATAGGGATGTTAATAATATCCAGCTATTTGTTGTTTTTCTGTATCTAAGATCATGATAGGGAACCCATCTAGAACCTAAATGAAGTGCGCCAACATCCCAAATGGAGTAAATCCATGTAATCCGCCTCCGAAAATAGGCCAACTTTTTTTGGAGGTATTTGTCGTGCTTCATTGTTTGAATCGTGGCTCCTTGTTTGCCATCCTTTGCATCTGACCTCAAAAAATCTCCCGTCTCCAGGTCCTGAAGTTGAAAAAAATCTCTCTGACAGCTTCCCCACGATAAAGGTCTGAAATGTTGGGGACCTTCCTTAAAATCCAAAGTAAAGTCAGTTCAACTTCAAATTCAAACTAGTTGAGATTTCATGTCAAAGTGCTTAGAGTCAACTCTAGTTGAAATTCAACTCCACTTACCTAGACTTAGTTTGATTCAACTGGACTTTGAAGCCAAGTTGAATTCAAATTCAGGTAAGTCAGCTCAAGTTCAAACCAAAACAAACCAAGTTGAAAATCTGAATTGAAATTGAACAATTAAAGCCACAATCTCAAATATAATTTCCAATATAAACATAGAAAGAAAACCTGAAACCTCTGTCCTGACCGTGTGTTGGGCTTTTTTTGGGGGGAGATCCAACCTTGGATTCGTTGGCTTCCGACTCGAGAGCTAAGGGCCCCATGTTTTGCTGTGTTTTGCAGCATTTTTTCTGCTGAATTTCTGCGAAATACTGGTTGGTGGTTTGGAACCATGGAATTTTATGACTTTCCATTCAGTTGGGAATTTCATCATCCCAACTGACTTTCACTCCATCATTTTTCAGAGGGGTAGGTCAACCACCAGAATATGAGACCTGAAATGAGTTGCGCAATTGTCGTCGCGCTTTAATAAACGGTTCTGAAGAACGGTTCTGTCAGAAGGATCAGGATCCAGTGTACCAACATGAGCGTTGTCGACATTGTTTGTCAGGAAAGTTAAAGATTTCCGGCTGAGCCGGCTGAATTGTTGGATTGTTGACCAGGACGACAACAACTACTACTTGGTCATGGAGTTTTGCCCTGGCGGCACTTTGGCGAAGTTTGTTGGCACCAAGACCATGCAGAAGGAGACTGGTCCTCCAGTTTCCCTAGAAAATCCTAGGGCTAAACATCGGAATCTAGGCGCAGTTATGCAAACATCATGGAAACACAAGGATTCCAAACCCCCTGTTCAGGACGATTTGGGTTTGTGGACCGTTGGCTTGGATGTGGACCTCTTTGCCAAATATGCATGGCAAATGCTCTCGGGAACTGCCTATCTTCATTATTGCAAAATCGTGCACAGGGACATCAAATTGGAGAACTACATGCGAGTAGGAGATGAGGAGGACGCGCAACTAAAGCTAATTGACATGGGTCTCTGGTTGATGGTTTCAGATATCTTTTTGGTTGCTGTTCCCCAATATATTTGATAGTAACTATTCGAACTGGAGACTTATTTTGGGGGGAGAACGAAGTTTCCTCTCTCTAGGTTCCCAGAGTTGGATGATGAACTTAAAAATGCCGGACATGCCGGACTCACTGTGAAAACATCTGAATTCAGCAAATAAATGTGCAAATTGTCCCAAGCCAGCCAAGCTTGACAACCAGGTCTGGCTTGCAGGCTCAAGAATAAGAAACGGATTCAGGATGTGGTGGGCACAGTGTTGACCATGGCCCCAGAGGTGCGCAGTAAGGACTATGACGAGAAGGTGGATGTGTGGGGCGTGGGCATGTGCTTGTACATGTCGGCCGTTTGTATGGATCCCTGGTACAACCCCGATGACTATGCAGCCATGGAGGAGGATCAGATTTTGTCGGCTTTGGATGATCCCGAACTCAAGTTGAACTATCACGAGAAACGCTGGAATTTGAAGCCGGATGAAGTCAGGAACTTGGTGGAGAGTCTTTTGGTGGTGAATCCAGCACAACGTCCAAGGGCACGGCAAATTATGACCAACAACAAGTGGCTCATTACCAATGGAAGCACGTCTTTGAAGCAGCAGATGTTTTTCTTTACAAAATCTTTATTCAACTAGACGCTTAGTGACCATAGACGGTTAGAAAGAAATTACTTTGGCTATTTTGGCTCTGGTGTTAGCTGATCTTTTGGAGGAAGAGACGCGGGTGGTGGATGCTGCTGTGCTATCTCCTGAGATCTCCTGAGCTGGAAGTCGTCGGAGTGAGTAGTCGTGCTATTTCGTGAAGCCAACTAATTCCCGTTAGATGGTTTTCTGTGCAGTTGCGAGCTTTCCGTCCCATAAAATTTATGTGTATATATATATGTGTGTGATAAGACTATATTATATATTATATATACATAATTATACATACATTATACTACATGTATTATTGTTATTATATATTTATATATTATTTTATATATACATTATATTATATATACATTGTATCAGTATGACAATATATATATAATATAATATATATTATGTATATGTATATATACACGGACCAGATACTTTGTTGATCAAAATTCTTGGGGCTCAGCCTGGACTTGTTCCAAGGCATCTCGCTGCTGTTGGGCAAGGGGAGTGTTTTTTGTGCACCGATCAGTGGAACGGCCGAGGTCCTCGAAGACGCTGTTCACAGACCGAGTAAAGAAATTCTCCACTGCCCCGACATTATTTTGCAATGCAGAACTGCTTGGTGGTTTCCACAAAACACAGATCTGTTAATTTCTGTTAGATTTTCCTCATCCTAAGACATCCCAAAAAAAATGAGATTATCCAAAGTGATGGCCATATTTTGGTTTTCAGGATTGAAACCACCAACCAGTAACCAGGGTGTGTTTGAGAATGGGCTGCCCAGTTCCAAAGGATATCATCGTTTTTTCCCGTGGTAAATGGCAACGCCGGAGATGGCCTACTCGAACAGACCCAGAAAACCAACCTTGCACCACCACTATTGACCGAAGGTCAGTAGTGGCGCTCTCGCTCGTCAAACGGCGAGCCTCAGAACTATTTTGCTTCGGAAAAGAGTTGGCAGAGACCGGTCAAGGACGACGGAAATGCAAGGGATTCATGGGATTCATGGCATTCATGGCATTCATGGACCAGCTGACCAGATGAATGGTTGTTTCATTCTTAGTAGCGACCAGACCTGACTTAATCCACCTGTATTCTGGTGACCCGAACCAAGGTACAATGGCCCTGACACAGGGCATGTGAAGACTGTGGTGCCTGGGCAGGCCGAAATTCTGTGAACATTCAAAAAGATATCGTCACTTTTATTGAGGTTGTAAAATGTTGTAAACCCCATACCATAAATCTCAATAAGCCTCCAAATATTTGGAGGCTTCAAATTTCAGCCGTGTCCGGTGCCGCGGCACGGGTGCCTGATGGCAGGTGCTGTTTTGCGACCCAGTGGTGCCAGCCTGCGTTTCCCCGGAGCTCAGCAGCTGCAAATCTTCGACTTGTGGAAGCGCTGACATGTTGCGGGCTGAAGGGGCCATTGACTCACAAAATGCTGGGCATTTTCTGTATCCATCTTGCTCTTAATGTGTATGTGTATGTGTATATCACACATACATAGTATACATAATGACCATGAAGACATCCAAGTAACAATCAATCCAAATGGATCCAAATGGTATTACCCACATTAGCCAATTCAGTTTAGGGCTCAATCATTTTGAACCGTAGCCACGGAAAAAAAAAACAAAACCGGTGGGATCTCGTTCGACAGACACTGGATGACTGCAGTATGGCAAAGGCTTCGAAAGGCGTTTGCAAGAAAAACACCCATGTAGATATCACATAATAACACATGATAATACATGATAATACATGATAATACATGATAATGCTATAAAGACTTACATGATCTGAATCATTATCTGAATCATTGTTATTCTTTGCAATGATTGGCGTGTTGTGGCACATGTTTTTCTTGGTGCCTGCCAGGCTCAGCGTCAGAATCTGCACCAGCACCTGCACCAGCCCCGGATGCCTTGGTTTCCGTGGAGACGACGGAACCAAGGATTCCACCAGGCGGTCCCCCTCCAAAAATGTGCTCAAAATGTGGGAAATCCAAAACTTGCAGTCCTTTCTCAAAAGCAATGACCAAAGCAAGTGAGAAAAGAAGGACATGTGATAGAAATCGAAAAGACAAAGGAGGAAAGGAATGGTTTCGTCTCCCTTGTGTACATGTTAAGGGATCTTTCCCTTTCCTTATATTTTTCCTTGTATGATTCTGCTCTTATCTTCCTATTGTCTGTTCTCTTGACATTTCTGTTCTTTGCATATGTTTGCATCTTCTTGTCTTTGATTACTGGTTCGGCAATGTGTTTTTCCGCAGTCTCCGGCTTTTCTCGGCGTTGGTTTCTCCAACTATGTGTTCCCTCTTTAGAAGTCTGCGACTGTTTCGTTTTGTTTACCATGTCTGTTCCGTATGCTGCTTCTTCTCTTTTCAAGGTCCGACCTTTTTGTTCCTCTGTTCCGCATGCTGTTTGCCTGGATGTGTTTTGTTTGTTTCTTGGATAGCTCGGATGGTTCTTTCTTCAACCAACACAAATTGGCTGCTTGTGTTTTTCTGGGATTGATCCTTTTCGGGACCTGTTTTTCCTGTGTCACTCAGCCACCTGTCCTGGCGGATAGTAATGATGATTAGTAATGATGGCATGCTTTAGCTATGGGAGTTCCTCTTTATATCGGAAAGAATCCCCATGCACACTGGAATCGAAATTCCATTTTCTCTGTTTTGGCGCTGCTGCTTTGATCCCTTGTTTCTTCGCGCTTCTGTTGCTTGTTTTCCTTCTCCTGTCGCAAAACATATCCCGTCAAAGGTGGAAACATGTGATGAAGTGGATTGAATCTGTCTTTTCTTCTGCATGGGGGTAAGAGGCTGCATGAATTGTATAGTGTAGCTGGCATGATCACAAAGTTTGCAGCCGTAATGGCGACCTGCATGAGCAGGCTGGAGCGTGCCATCAATGCTGGAGGCAAGGCTAGATGACTCCTAAGTTTTCTATGATTTGAACCTGAAGATACCTGCAACTGTGCTGATCCTGTGAAAAAATGTTGTGAGGAGGCCGTTTGTTCACAGCTAATTTGATGCGGAAACCCTGATCAGTCAGGGTGAGGTTCAATTGCTGCAGTAGCCACGGATTGGGCGTGATCAAAAGGATCTCAACAGCCATTGCTTGTTGAACAATGTTGAACACATCACAAGCCAGCTGAGTCACCAGCCAAAGTTGCTAAACAATGTTATAGAATGTTATAGATAGTTCACATAGTTCACACTTGATTTTCGGAGCAAACCCTGAGTTGCAAGCCCGACTCGGTACACTCAGCTTCCAGGCAGTGCAGAGGTGAGCAGCGAGAGGGGTTAGGTCTCAATTGTACATAGTCCAGCAGTTCAGACGCAGGAAGGCAATATCTGCCTAGCAGTTTCCCTACCATCTTCAGGATCCTTGAGGATTTTCAGATGTCTGTAATTCCAATCAATTCCTAGCAGGCTGACTGGGGGTTTATTGATGTTGGCTCACCATACTGGTGAACACCCAAGCAGCTGAGTGTTGTGGATGCTCATACCCCCAATCAACCAATGGTGCTGTATTGATATTTAACCACCTTCGGCGTGTTCCGCCGGCCACCATGGAAAGAGCTATCCTGGAGGCTGCAAACAGCCCTTGCACAGGCCCAGCAAGAACATGCAAGAACATGGTTTTTGTGTAAAACACTGTGGTTGTGGATAACCCAGTTTTGTGTAAAGCAGCTCTTTGTGTAAAAGATGGTTTGGACGCAAAAACATTGGTGTTGTTCAAACCACGGTTTAAGTTACCAAAGCATGTGTGTAAACCAGGGTTTTGGAAAAGGCCATATTGAAAACGGCTTTGGAAAAGGCCATATTTAGAAAGGTTATGCGTGTAAAAGGTGTTCGGCACAAAAGCCAGTGGATCAAGTATTGGATATAAGAAACGACGGAGCAAACCGATGGCAAACACAACAAAAAAACGGAAACAACCATCGAAATGACAGCAAGATGTGCAAAACCAAGCGCAGAGTTGAGCCCACCACAACATAACGAAAGATCAAGACAAAAGGTGGGTTCAAGTTCGACGAGGCAAAAATCCGCGCCAAGGGGAAATTCTAGACAAGACAAAGACAAAAAAAACAGTCCAACTACGAACAAGCAAGATCCACAAGACACGCCGGCAGGCCGGCGGATTGGCTCATCCCCATGTTTCTTCGACCATGTTTGTGTTCTGCAATGAAAGCCAAAACTCAGCGATCAGCTGAAGGGCCACTTCACTAGAGATCGTGGCCAGACAAAAATGCTGTCGCTCAATGGACTCTTGCGGGGCGATTTTAAGCAGCTGGATGCTTTGCACCCATTTGTGAGGTTGAACATCCCCTGAAATTATGCTGCTTAGAGCAGAGAGTGTTGAACCCAAAAAGCTAATGTTGGCAGGGGGAAAATGTCAAATCCAAAACAAAGAAGAGGCGATAGGCGACATTCCATTTCCACCTGCATCACCTGCCCAAGGACTTTCAGAAGTGACCCTCTTCTAGGATGTGAAGTTTTTTCACGCCTGAATGACTGTTCGACTTTCATACAGTGAATGGAAGGGATCCGACATAATTGGTAAATGGTGCGAACTAACTATCCTTGTGCTTGCAAAAGCTGCTCCAGTCATCAGAGCACTCTGAGCACTGTCAGGGAAAGGAAGCTACTCAACAGTTGCAGCGCAACAACAGTGCGCCTGTCCTGCCCCAAGATCTTGTCTCGTACAAAAACAGCTGGGAATTATGCAACATAGTACTTACTTGTTTGTTTTTTTCAATCAGAGGGCCTGGGATGGTGTGTGGTTTGTTCTCAAAGTATGCAGTTGTTTGCATGTTCAAATCTCAAAAAATACGGATTCCATATCATTCCATCATGTTGTACTCTTTTTTTATTGATGATAATTGTCGATGCCATTTCTTTGCCCTGATAGCACTTTTTGAGACTGCAGACTTGGACTTTTGCATGAATGACACGTGGATTGCCTATAAACATTTATAAACATGAAAATATGATGATATAATATATGTGTATGTATTGTTTTAAATATAATATATGATGTGTATATCACGAAAGCTAGCGTCAGCTAGCTGGAGTCTTCTTGCTTTAGCAAGTATTGGGGGGGCTGCTCAAGGACATCACGTGATTTTTCACGCGAAAGGG
>Ga0126342_10012860_pt1 | contig 14879 bp, 12 predicted proteins | sample Cyp1metagenome_FD_92528 | JGI IMG/M metagenome (GOLD analysis project Ga0126342, IMG submission 92528) | Coral microbial communities from Lord Howe Island, Old Settlement Bay, Australia - Cyphastrea 1 metagenome | ecosystem: Host-associated > Invertebrates > Cnidaria > Coral ...
GGTGTTGTTGGTGTTGTTGGTGTTGTTGGTGTTGTTGGTGTTGTTGGTGTTGTTGGTGTTGTTGGTGTTGTTGGTGTTGTTGGTGTTGTTGGTGTTGTTGGTGTTGTTGTTGTTGTTGTTGTTTTTTTGTTGTTCTTCTTGTTGTTGTTGTTCTTGTTGTTCTTGTTGTTCTTGTTGTTCTTGTTGTTCTTTTTGTTATTGTGTTCTTGTTGTTCTTGTTGTTCTTGTTGTTCTTGTTGTTCTTGTTGTTCTTTTTGTTCTTGTGTTCTTGTTGTTCTTGTTGTTCTTGTTGTTGTCGTTTTTTTCCCCTCTTTGAATCGCCGACGCAGGAAGTGATGGCCACAGCTGAGCGCGCCAATCTGCGCGTTTGCTGGCGCTTCGGCGTGGGAGCTCGGTCACGTTTCGAGAACATGTCATGGGGAATGATTTTTCCAATGACAAATGGTGGTTAAGAATGGTTAGTAGTGGTTGATAATGGTTAATAGTGGTTGATAATGGTTAAGAATGGTTAATAATGGTTAATAGGGGTTAATAATGGTTAATAGTGGTTGATAATGGTTAATAGTGGTTGATAATGGTTGAGAATGGTTAATAGTGGTTGATAATGGTTAATAGTGGTTGATAATGGTTAATAGTGGTTAATAATGGTTGATAGTGGTTGATAATGGTTAATAGTGGTTGATATCGGTTAGTAGTGGTTGATAATGGTTAATAGTGGTTGATAATGTTTACTAATAATGACATAGACCTGGTAAATAATGATAATGGATCCAACACTGCATGGGGGAAAAAGAACTCACTTGACTCAAGTTCCCTGTGAATGAGTCAGAAAATCCATACCTGGACACCTCACTTTCGATGTCGATTTCCTGGCTTCCATCTCAGTGTTTCCTCCATCTCAGATAAGGCAGGACATTGTGGTGCATGATGGGTATCATTCTGCTTTCCAGTCTAAGTTCGTTCAATTTTTGACCTCCATGTTTGATTGATTTCCAAAGAACTGCACGCAAGAATGTAGGAAAATACAGCTCCAACTCCAACTGTGCATCGATCAATTAGTCACCTCTGTGACGTTTTGTGGAATAGCCAGGTCGTGTGCAAATCCAGAAATCTGCATCAGAACATTAGTGGTCTTCTCATTACTACTGTTGTGCCAGGGCCCATGAAATCCTCCAGTTCATCAATACAGGTGCTTGCAAAATAGTGATGATTTTGATCACAAAGTGTACCTGTTTTCGAAGTCAACTGGGTTCATTTATCCTGGGTCAGTATTTTATAGATCTGCAGCAAAGGGCATTGTAAATGGTCGTCGAAGCCGCCTACCAAGCAGTTGCCAAAGCTTAGGATAACGGAGGTATCCTGTACCCACCATTGCGGTCACGACCTTCAGGTGGCAATGGTGCAAAGTATGTGGAAGAGGCACAGAAAGGGCGTCACCGGAGTTGCATGTCTTCTGGAATATAAAACTAGATACAATGTGGAACTGGTTAATCTGCTTTGGAGGTGTGTGTGTGTACGCAAAGAAATGGCTTACAGCTGTACAGTACAATAAGCTTAGATAATCAGATAGTTCAACAAATAGGAAGCCGAAATCTATGGATTGATACGTGTATCCGTCTATTTGTTCACATATCATACAACGTATGTATCTGCTTCAGCCAACCTTCAGCGTCGCCTTGGGACGCCAGATTGGCAAAATGACGATCCGAAACCCGGTGCGCTCGGTGAGACACGACATTGCCAGTGGTTGGATCTTAGGACATCACCTGGTGTTTTCAGAAGATTTTAATGTGATTGAACCATGTTAAAACATGTTTAAAACCATGAATTACTCTAAATGTTGGGAGTTGATCATGTTGATCATCGCACCATGAATGGGGATAAAATGGATGTTCCTTGCTGAAAATGATAGGGGTTACATGATTTTGTATCTTGGGCAGTGTAATGCAGTGTAATAAAATCCATGCAGTGGCAATCCCCATGACCGAACCATAACCAACCATCATTTTGTGGGATTTTCCAATAGGTTTTTGAAACTGATAAATTAAATGGCGTGCTTTGTGTTTTAGTGTTTTGGTGTAGCAATGGTGAAAGAATGGCATGGTGACATTTCACCAAAAATATGGGCAAGTGACCTGTCTCTACATTGGAATTGAAATATATTGCATAGATTTGATCTTACTACTAACGAAAACGTTTAATTGCATAACTTCGCGTTACATGGGGTGGTTTGAAAATAGGGTGCCCCTAAATCCGCCAGTGTATCATGATTTTGCCTACCGCTCTGGGTGGTATACCGTCTAGGAGTTTCACTGCAGGGGTGAAAATTTTGATTCGCCCCCCAATCGCCCGCTTTACTTAACTAACTTGTCACAGAAAATTCTGGCTGGAGGCATTCTGTGAGTCATTGTCCTCTCTTAGCTCCTGAAAAAAAAAATCTGTGAAACATGCGTTCGAGTACCCGAAAATTCACTGGCTCAAACCAGAATCATTGTCCCTTTCCTCTAACCAATTTGCGGGTCTATTCTCATAAAGGGATGCCTTGAATTTCAGTGATGGGTTTCACTGGTGGAACTGAGGCAACCATGTTGGGAGCCACGTCTGGGAGCTCAGTCCATCCAAGATTGGGATCATGACAACGAGTATACTTTTCATAGAACTGGATAATGGGAAAATTTACAGGAAACCCCTATATTTGATGGTAAAAACCATGGTGTCCTGTAAATTTTCCCTTAAACCAATCCAGTGAACTTTCTGAGATAGGACAACACAAAAGAGTGATTCAGAGTGGTCATGACGTCATTATATTCATTATCCGTCATTCATCGGGGTTTCATCATGTTTCATCAATCTTCTCAGATGTTTTTTGTTTAACGTTTCAATGTTCACTTCCAACTGAGGATCAGTATGAGCAGTGCTGCGCGCAAGACGTTCGGCATCCTGGTTCCCATGGTGATGACTGGGGATCCTCCACTTTAGTTTAGGAAAGGCCCATAGAGAGATCATCTTGGGAAAATGGCTCTCTGGTTGGTGGTTTCAAACATGGCTTTTATTTTCCATTTCATATATGGGATAATCCATCCCAACTGACGAACTCATATGTTTCAAGATGGTTAAAACCACCAACCTGCTCTAAGTTTTGGAGCTGCTGGAGCTGCTGGTTACGAAGCTGAGGATGGTGAAGACAGCGAAGACTTGGCATTGTGAGATGACTGACATGATCTGAAGACATGTGATGTCCTACTTTTCTATGCACAATGTTGATACTACCAGTTACATATATTTATATATGTATATATATACAATATATACATCAAATCAGAAATATACACGTCTCTCTCTCTATATATATAAGCAGGATAATATGCCCATTCAATAGCTACGTATTACTCATGATTCCATTCGCCCAGGGCAGTTCCTATGATCCTCACCTTCACTACGGCGGGAGGCGTCACAGGAATTCGCCCCTTGGCTGCGCTTGGCGATACGATGGGATCGGCTACTGCTTCCATGGATTGGCGGTTAAAAAAACACGGAAAATCTTCAGGAAAGCCATCGCCATAGCCCCTTTTTTTGTTTATGGGACATGGAACATCTATGGCTTTCCGCTTAAGATTTGTTCAACCATGTTCAACCATGCGGTGAGAGAACCCAACGTCCGGCGAGGTTATGAAGAGGCGCAGGAGCCGGACGATTGTTGCGAACTCGGTCGTTGTTTCTGTGTCAGTTGCAACTGAGATGATAATATGTAATATATATAATAATGATGGGAATAATAAAAAATGATGATAATATATAATATTATGTAATATATATATATATAATAATGATGAAGAAGCCAACATAGAAAAACGAGTCTTTGTTGGGAATTGAATCTGTGAGTGACCTCTGTTTTTTTCCCTTTTTTTGGTCGAGGGGATCCAAGATATCCACGGATCCTGGCGCTTGGAAGGGCTGTTTTTTCAGGGCTGTTTGATGGCCACGAATCATGGGTCCATATCCCATGACGGATCCATGGTGCTGGTATATATGCTAACATGACTGGGGTATATTGATATTGATGGGATCCATGTTACCATATATAGCATACATGGATCCTATGGGTATGGGTCCCAAAAACCGTAGGACAGCTTGCGATTGAAGATTGTGTTCCTTCGAACAGACCTGGTACACGGACCCAGTGCTGCAGGGTTGGACGGAAAAGGCTTGCCGGCTTGCTCATTGATCTCGTTGATCTCGTTGACATGTGACATGTGGAAAGAAACCTGGATTGTTTCTTGTCGAAATGATTCCAAGTTTGAGTCTTAATTTGTTTGGGATCAAACTGTTTGTTTCCATTTCCATTCTTCAGAGGTTTTTGTTAAAACATGTTAAAACACCTTCGCCAGACTCAATAATCCAGATGAAATTTGCGAGTCAACATTAACACCTTATATATCTTTGCGGAACGAGTTTGTTTCCTTTGTTCTTTTAGATGCAGCCTCACCCCTTGCAGCGCAAGTGAAAGATATGATATGACCATTCAGTCGCATTCCTTCTTCAAGACTTTGTAGTCCAAGACCCCATAGACCACCGGTCTATTTCAAGAATGAATTGTGATTGATTCATTGCAATCACCCGGCCATTCCAATTTAAGGTCCTGTCCCAAAGTTGGTCAGCTACATTGATTTAAAATCGATGTATCCAATAGTTTTTTTTCTGCCCAAAGATTTATGTATTTTCTGTTTTTGTTGGTGAATTTTACGCCCCAACGGTTACCGTTTGTATCCATTTGTGCTGCACCGTTCCATAGCAACTAGCCCAGTTGGATATCCTCTACGCGGATTTGGCTGGAAGTGAAATCCCGTTCACCGTCCGGCTGCTAGTTGTGTTTCTGGAGGAGTTGTGGATTTTTATTGGATGTATACAAAGATGCACCAAGACACTCAAAGTACTGTACCCCCAAAAATGGGTAGACATACTGAACTGATGGGTTAAAATTGTCTAGGCAAGGCTGGCAATCATCCCACATGCTCTGCAGGGTTTGTTTTTATGGTAACAACATTGTTTATTACCTTGCAATGCCGGTATGTTAAAGAAGCAATGAACATAGTGACATAGTGATTCATGTTGGGGGGTGCAGTTGGTTTTGGAAATCTTCCGCGTGATGACACCTAGCTTCTTCACAACCCACCTCTGGCATGGTGGATCTAGGAGGTAATCGTAAGATCCTCTCCCCATTCTTGGTGAAATCCCAGGAGGACATAGGTGTTTAATATAGTTTAATGATGTTTCATGGAGGTTTAATGGAGGTTTAATGGAGTATAAAGCCAGGTAAGATAAACCATGATAAACCCTCCCCCAATCGGCCGACCGGGGGCATGACATCATGAAAAACCCTCCCCTTGGAGACTCGTATGCCCCCTTAGGTCTCCACTGAAGATGACTTTGGCGAGGTGTTGGGAGGGACCTGGTCAACATGGCTTGTTTTCCCCCAAGGAATGGGAAGAATCAGTCCATTTTCATAGGCATGTTCCTATTGGGTTAGTTATTTCTATCATTTTCTATCCACTATATATGCCATGGTCAGCTTAGTTTGATTGGATGAACGGATTAACCCATTAATTAGGGGATGGGAATCATCAACCTACTTTCACAGGGATTTAGATTAACCTATGATGTGAGCGGGTTCTCAATATGGGATGGATGACCGTAAACCATTCATCCCATGTCACTTGACCATGGCACATCTATATTGTATAAACATATTATTATATAAGTTGCTATAATTTGAAAGCCCAAATATAGACTTCTCTTGCACTGTATCTAAGTCTGGCCAAGACATGGATTACCCGTAGATCAACAGACATGGCTATGGAGCGGCCCCATTTTGGAAATGATTCACCTGTTGAACATGGTATTGTCCTTTTTCATGCGTCAACAAACAAGTATATATATATTTACACTGCAAGAAAAGGAAGAGAATCTGAGCAATAATGTGGGAAACACAATCGGATAGGACTAATAGGACTTACAAATTGCATGACTTGACAAAACATTGCCACAACCAGTGGAAGTCAGGATGTAAGCACCAAAACAGGTATTAATCAGCCACTCCAGAGATCCCCCCCGGCAAAAAGCCATCATTCCACGCTCTCCTGGCACGTGTGTAATTTCCAAAAAGGTTCTGCCTCGCCACGTCCAAAATCACCCAATGAGTGGTATGGAAATCAGGCTCAACCTTGGTTTGCTTGGTTGATGCGAGTTTGTTTCCAATATAATTGATGGAAACAAAGATATCCTTGATATCCTACTCAAGGATGATGTTTCTTGATGGGCTATATAAAACAAGCCAGTTTTCGCAGCTACATCTCCAAACTGGGTTGCTTTTTACACCATTTCCAGGTTTTTTGGTGAGCGAAGTCCAGATGGATGGTTGGATGGGATCTTCTGCCAGGCATCACAAGCCATATGCGGCAAGCTGTTCCTTGAGCTCTGGTGGGGGCACCAAGAAGATCCCACATCGCCGCACATCACCTCGAAAGTTATTACATGATTCATTTGTTATACCCCCAGAAAGGGCCCCATAGGTGGGTAAGGTGGTGTATCATGGTTGAAAACTGCATGGGTGTGTATAATATATATATATATATAATAATGTATATATATAATAATATATATATATAATAATAATAAATAATAATAATAAATAATAATAATAATAACAATGATAGTAATAATAAAAAATAATATATATATAATTATATAGATATATATAGAAATATATATATATAATTATATACATATATATAATTATATATATAGAAATATATTTATAATTATATATATATATATATTATTTTTAATATAATTATAACATAAAAATATTTATTTACACACACATACACAATTAGAATCAGTTAGATGTGTTTATAAACCAATGTATCCCCGCGGGGGGGCTAGGGGCGGGGGGCGTTCCGGCCAAAGTTGCGTACGGAGGGATGACCCATTCCAAATGTGCCAGCCACATGTCAAATGATGTCTGACGCGATTTGCCAAGAGTTCCCTGTCATTTCGGCGAAGTTGTTGCTGCCAAAAGGGGAAAAGTTTCCATCGGTTTGACCCACTTTTTTTTCATGTGGTGCCATCCCCAGGTATAATTTGGTTTATAGCATTTTATACCCCCAACAACATCATATATTGATATCATTATATACATGTATATGATTATATATACATATAAAATTATATATATGTTCACCATAAGTCCTAGTTATTGGAGTCAGACTACATATATTATACATATCTTTGGAGTCATGGATACCTTTCAGATAGGGAACCTGCTTCCCATGTTATTAGCCAACTCGGGGAACCATTGAATTTCAATGTAGAAACCAAAAGGATGGAAACGTCATAAAACTCTCAATTTTCCATCATTTTTCTAGTCGAAATTGACTTTTCTATCCCTTTTGTTTTGGGTACACGTGTTGGATTTTTGCAGCTCCCATGTTCCAAAAATCAGGGGCTGGAGCTCAAAAAATGCGAGGTCAGCAGATATGGAGCACGGATTTCCCATGCCCAAGGGATGTTACTACAAGGGCTATCCGACGGGCAACCGTCGTGAGGTGGGGTCAGCGGGGCGATTTTTACAGAAAGCCACAGAAACTGGGGACATTTTTATGTAGAATGTATGAGGTATATATATATATGCTATACTATATATATATATTATGCTATATCTATATATATCCAGATAGATATGACATATAGATATCATATATACCAGTTTATGTGGCACATCAAACATCAAACATCAAACATCTTTGAATATGCAATTTTAGATTTGTAGATGAGACCTTGAAACCATCCACCAACGTTCGACCGACCCAGCTGCGTGCGTTCAGTACATGAACTTTTATTTGGGGCCATCCGAAAAACCACGGGTCAGATCCCATTAGATTATTAGATATTAGAAACAAGTGATGGTGTATCAATGTGTATCACAATATTCCCGATTGAAGTGGCCGCAAAGCATACCCAGGGTTTCGCGAAGCCATTATAGGTAATCTACGGCCACGATGAGGGGGCAATGGTGAATCTTACCTTTTTTTTACCTAAATAGGTATTGCAAGAACCGGTAATTTATGGTAATTTCATGTAATTTCACTATCAAGTGACACACCAACGGAAAACAAAAACACTCAGAAGTCTTTTGAAACCACCTTTCCAGATACCACCCGAAGGTATCTGGGGCGGGAGCAACGCCGGCAGGTCTTCGTCGTTTTCGAAGGAAAGAACGGCCTACGGAAGGACACCACCTACCAGATGGCCACTTGGTCAAGCGGTTGAAGAGTTGAAGCTATGTGAAGGCCATGGGCTGAATCATTCCATTTTGATTTGAATGGGATTTAAGAGGATTTACTTGGGAATTACCTGGGAATTACCTAAAATTTACCTGGGATTTACTGGTATTCTGCTGGAGTTTGAATCGATGGAATTTTCAAGGGATCTGATCATGTAATAGGAGTGTGATCCAGTGGAGAAACCTTGGAGAATTCAATGTACCAATCTTTTGTGAATCCAATGGGGATATTTTTCAGCTTAACCAATAGTTCAATTTTAATAGCCAATAATAATCAATAATACCTCTTAACTATTTGATGATCCAATGAAATAAAAGATTTACCCTCTAGTAAACTAACATAGCTATTGAAAATGGCCGTTTAGAAATAGTGGATTTACCCAGCTACAAAATGGTGGATCTTTCCATAGTTTTTAATGTATGTTTACCAGGGGATATACCATCATAAATCCCATATATGTTCCATAGTTTCAATATTTAATAATACTGTCTTAATATTAATCTTAACAACTATTTTGATGATCCAATAAAATCACCATTAAATCCCATTAAATCCCATTAAATGCCATTTAAATGGTAACTATTGGATGGTCAGTTGGATGATCAGCCGGTCCAACGGTCCAATCGTTTCGCCCTGACTGGAAACACAAGCGATGAGACCATATTTGGGCGGAGATTTCTGAGGTGTTTTTGAGTTGAAAAGCATGTTGACTGCGAGATGATTGTTTCAGATAAATCTTGGTGTTGAGAATTTGAAACCGACCGGTCTTGGCCATGCCGAACTGAAAGATCCCTGCGAAAAATCATTGGCCATGGTGGTTTCGAGCGTGAAACATGATCCCCGTGGGACATCATGCTGTCGGACAACATATATATTACTCAATAGCTTCCCTTGTCATCTCAGGGCCTGTCGCCCGCCAGGTCAACTGCCATGAGATTCTAGAGCATTCCCCGGTCCAATTAGTATTGAATTATGGCACATTGTTTCAGTGTTTGGGACCTACTTGTGACCTTGTTTTGGAGGTTTCAAACTCTTATTCACATGGGTCGAGTGTCAAGATTTGATGGAACACATGATTTCCTAATGTTTCCTATATTTTCCTAAAGAAAGATTAGAGCAGCTTATTTATTGAAATGGTCTGTCAATCTTACTGTTGCAGATGTTTTATTGTTTCCCCCATAGCAAGGAGGTCAACAGCAACATCCCAGATCTTCAACAATGCTACACTCATTTCTGAGGTCTTCAATGGAATCGTGAGCTCAGCCATGTTTGGGACAAAATGGATATAGAATTATGAGGATGCAACCAGACATGTACCCGGCCTGGTAAACATACAAAAAACTATGGAAAGATCCACCATTTTTAATGGGAAAACTCACTATAAATTGCCATTTTCAATAGCTATATATGTTAAATTACCAGACATGTAGCTTGTTCATTTGGATTTGGATGTTTCTCCATGTTTTTCGGAGCCCCCCACGAATGGCATTCCTCACCAAACATGACATGTGGTGGCAACTTGGGGGTCCACCATAGCTTTACCCTAACTTGGGGTTGAGCATGGACCCAGAAAAACAGAATCGACAGTCTAACCAAAATCAGGACTTCACATCGAACAGGCTCCAACATAATCCGATTTCAAACAGAATCGTTTGCATTCAAACATGTGTTACAAGCATTATTTCTCATTTAGATTCTTAAGTATACCAGCATTTAAAATCGTCAGAGATTTCAAGGATATCCCTGGCACAGCTTGGCACCTCGCCAGGTGCGGGAGGACAATGAGCCGCCCATTCCCAACGTGGTGGTGGCCAATGCCCAGTTATTGGAGTGTGGGCACTCAGAGAATGTCGCCTCCGATATGTACTGTATAATATCATAATATAATATCTTTATATATACGTATATATATATATATATATATATCATCCTGGAGTAGATAGAATATGGATGAACATGGGAAAATTCTAAGATATTCATCACTAAGATATGGACATATAATTATGAATCGATCCTTTACATGACATGATATAACCCTGTATTTATACTTATATCCCTTTGCATCCAGCCGTAGCTTCTGAGGAAGTATGGGTGGGATATGATCTAGAAGGTGTTTACTAAGTCTGACGGGAAGTATTTGGATCGATAGGGTATATAAGACATCATGTTCAGATGAGTAAATCGAGCTTATTAATACCGGGTTGGATCACTTTTACCACCAACTTTGAAAGCTATGTTGGGGAAGAGCCCCGATTGATAGCTATTTTCCGGCAGAGGAAATCAAACCTTTCGTGGGGATCTCCTTTTTTGGGGGATCTGAACAGTTGAAAACACCACAAATATGTCTTCCTTTGAAAACAGCCAGGATCTTTGTAGCCAGGAGAGGGCTGGTGATTGTAGTATGCTTGAACCTCTGTAACCACAGAATTCGGAAAAAATCTCTAAGTGTTGTTGAACATGAGTAGTATATGTAGTGTCCAAGACGGAAATTCATATAGTTTCTCAATGTTTTCCATATAGTCTCTTTATTTTGTTTTTGTTTGCCAAAGCAGGCATGTCGCTCAGGATTTTCCCCATGGATGACGTCACTTCAAGACCCTATGAGGTGACCGGGATCCAAATGGGATTTCGGGCGGCTCCACGTTTCATGGGGATTTCTGGCCCAGGTCATACCCGTTTTTTGGGTAAATTCTGGGTTTGAGGTTGAAATTTGATGATGTATTCCCGGTAGTTTGATACCTTAGCATTTTTGTGTTTGTTGCTCTCTTATGTTTGGTGTTTATTGATTCCAGTCTTGCCTTGCTATGTGACATTCCGTGTTTTTTCAATGTTCGGAGATAACATACATGTCCATTTCCCATTCTTAAATCGCAATTTCCCATGTATGAATGTTTCTATAAAATTCTATAAATATATAAATGGTTATTTCCCATTGTAGTTATCCCATGCTATCCCCAGATCCCAGTATATCACCATTATATCACTTGTGTTTGTGAAATCCTCGCTGGATGTTTGATTTGGAGGCCATCGAGCGAGGCACGGTCTCTTTGACCACCGAACCCAAGGCTCTGGGCAGAAAGGATCGGGGGAAGAAAGGAATTGGTTCTTTTGGTTCTTTTTATTGTTTTTTTTTTCTGTACCGTAATTAGAGTCTGCAAGAGGCAGCAAGGAATAGACCTTAAAACGCCTGTGAAAGTGAAAGCTTTTTGTCTTTTTATTTGTTTTTGAGGATTACCATTTACCTTCGGGGAATCAAACGTGGCTGGCTGAAAACGATAGTTTTTTTTTGTTTTATTAATATTTTTGAGGATTGGTATTACCCCCCCCGGTGTCCTCAAACGTGGCTGGAAAATCCCAGAAAATGGGGATTTATACCTAGAAAAATCATATCAAACTATATACCCTCTCGTAAACTAACATAGCTATGGAAAATCACCATCTTTAATAGGTAAATCAACTATAAATGGGCCATTTTCAATAGCTGTGTTAAATTACCAGAGGGTACATGTGTGTTTTTTCATGATTTTCCATTGCCATGTTTGATTACCGGAAGGTAAATGGTAAGGAATGGCCATGTCAGCAACAAAAATGGACACCTGGAGGATTCAAAAAGTTAACCAGCAAAAATGTGGATATGATTGCCATAAATCGGAAGTGGTTTGGAACCCATGAATAACCCACATATCAGTGGGAATATGCCATACATCGCTGATATGGGTTTTCCCACTTGCTAAATGGAATGGAACTCTTGGGTGTAAATTGAAAGTATGCGTGTGAGGGATGGAGGGATGCATGATGGTTGACAGCAATGTGGACATATGTGGAAATGGACTCTGTGTATTGGACTTAGTTATATCATTTGGCTTATTCATATATAGAATTTGGGACTTATCCTGATGATCAATGGTTAGCCTCCGCTTACTCAGTTCCAGTTCAGATATCTTGTTCAAGCTGCTGTCCGGTCCGGATGCACCTAAGGTGGCTTGGTAGCTATTCATACTAGAATGCGGAGATATGAATAGATATGATATATGATATATGATGATATATGAGTTATCATGAGTTATCCATTTGCCTGGATGAGCATCCAGGTCTTCCATTACCCTCTGGCAATTTAATGTAGCTATGGAAAAATCACCATTTATAGTGGATTTTCCCATTAAACATGGTGATTTTCCATAGCTACGTTAAATTACCAGAGGGTACATGGGACTAAAACTTCCCTGCCGGTCATTACAGCCGGTGCCCGCGGTGCCAGTCGCCGACCCGAACCATTGCGGGCGCCGAAGATCCGCAGTTCGCTCCGGGTGGATTCAAAATCCTTGGTCACTCAGCGGCTTTTGAGTCCGCGACTTGCGGCGCGTATGACAGGTACCCTCTGGTAATTTAACGTAGCTATGGAAAATCACCATTTTTAATGGGTAAATCCACTATAAATGGCCATTTTCAATAGCTATGTTAGTTTGCCAGAGGGTATGACACTTCGGTGTGTTTGACTTTGGGACTTTGGGGTGGAAAAAATATGACTTATTCCCCATGTATATGACCATCAAATAATGGGAGCAATGATATATATATATAACCATCAAATGGGGGTTTCCTAAAGTGGGGGTACCCCTAAATTGCCCTAAATTTCTAAATCATCCATGTTCATAGGATTTTCTATCATAAACCAAGCATTTTGGGGACCCACCATTTATGGAAACCCCCCAAATGTCAAACTCGTCGGGAGGTTTTGGTGGATGATGGCTGCGAGCTGGTGTTTGTTCAATGGGGAACACCTCGAACTAGTGGGGTATGTTCCATGGCCCCATGGCCACCTTTGATTCCCAAAGGGTATATCAGTATGATTCGATGTTTATTCCATTGCAACCCCATGATGATTGATAATGACCACTATTCACAATATGACTATATACAGTAAATACTATATATATTCTATTATATATATATATATATCCATTATGATTTATTATATGTGCCATTTGGTTTTTTTTTGGGCTCATCCACCCACAAAGCACAGCCAGACTGGCCGTAGCTGAGGTGGATATCAAGACCTACTGGAAATCAAGGTGCTGGAAGCAATTCGATGGTTGGTCAAGTTGGATATGACAAAAAGGGTCCTGTATTTTGTACATACTGTGGATGGAAGAAATCCTGCACCACCTTGGATGGTTGAAACCCTATAAATAGTGGGATGTTTACCACCTATCAACTGGTGATTCGGATTTCGCTGGCCCATCCACAGTATCATATCGAGCTACCATGTGGATCTTGCGAAGCTTTTGAATCTGGGATCCAGATGGCAGTTTGGGACTACCTTTTCCTAGTCCAGAACATGATCACTGGTTGATACAAAAAAATCTTGGCTTTTTAGGTGGTTCAAACTACCATTTCTTCTCCAGACCCATTGACCATGGCTTTTTTGTTGGCCAGGCTGGAGGTAGCCGGTGGCCCCAGGTTTGGTGAGGATTGAAGGAGGCAGAATTTGATGTGCAGATAAAGTCTGATATCACTTCGCACTAGACTTTTGGTCATCAACAAAAGGATTGGTTTTGAAGAGAAAAGGGGAACCAGTGTCTTCAAAGAAGGACCCCAGAACTTTGAAAACCGGCTTAGGGTATTTTTAAATCAAATTTGCTGGGTAAACATTCAGAGACAGACGTGGAAAAACCCAAGAATTCTGTCAGGCACATGTTCGTTCAAACAACTTGCAGATTGATGCCGCGGATGGCAGGGTGGACATGGTATTGTTTGGATGTAGTCATCTGTCACGGTGTTGCTAGGGATTGTTTTGTTCGGTGCCTGCAGATGGAACGGTGAATGATTACATCCTGCAAAGAGTTTTCAGTAAACCCATTCAACTGTAGATTAACCTCCACCATTTAGACGCAATAAACATTACAGTTGTAAACCAAATCATAATCAATTGCGCCCCCACTTTGCCTATATAATATATGTTGATTGTGATTGCCATCCATATTGACAATTATAGGACCATTATTATTAACCACTGCATTTTCTGTACTATCTTAACCTGGATGTTTGTTGCATGCCCACAGAAACGTCCAATTCTTCGCCGGTATTTGAAGGATCATTCCACTTATTAGTAGGTGGTTGGTAAGCCTGATCGTAGCTTATCCCATCTATAAATGTATTGTTCCTTGCATATCACATTATATCACACTAGACCCCCGTTGAATCATGATATTTGTTGCTTTAATCCCAATGTTTGGGTTAAAACCCATCCTTTCCCCCACTTTTTTTCAACACACATCAACATACATCAAACATAGATCATCATGATATACAATGATATATGATCATTAAATCATCATTCTTAATGTATCTGATATAGATAGATAGATAGATAGAGAGATAGAGAGATAGAGAGATAGAGAGATAGATAGATAGATAGAGAGATAGAGAGATAGATAGATAGATAGATACATAGATGCATAGATACATAGATACATAGATAGATACATAGATAGATACATAGATAGATACATAGATAGATACATAGATAGATACATA
>Ga0126342_10012861_pt1 | contig 14879 bp, 22 predicted proteins | sample Cyp1metagenome_FD_92528 | JGI IMG/M metagenome (GOLD analysis project Ga0126342, IMG submission 92528) | Coral microbial communities from Lord Howe Island, Old Settlement Bay, Australia - Cyphastrea 1 metagenome | ecosystem: Host-associated > Invertebrates > Cnidaria > Coral ...
AGGGATGCCATCCCTACACATGTGCTGCTTCAGTCTGATATGTGCTTGGCTCCTCCGGAGCTAAGCGCAAGTATTTAATTTTCATCTGCCTGCCAATGACATGGAATGATGAGGAATATTGATTATTGAGAAAGCATGATTGCAACAATGGAATTTTAAAATGAAATTTCAGTACGACTCCCCGTCCCCGGCCCCCCCCTCAAATTCCATTTTTTAAGAGGGTAGGATTCCAAAAACAATGTGGGGCTGTCTAAAAACCCCGATATCAATCAAATGGTGTTTCCACGCGTTACGCGTTATCGTTTTTTTTTCCTCTTATCGTTTTTCCAAGTGCTGGCTTCACACCCTCATGAAACAATTCATATTGTGTTTTCTTTGTGGGATATCACCTTACAACCACCAGCTTCAAATCTGTTTTTCGGGGAAAAGCTTGCATCTGCAAAGCTTGCTGCTTCGAACATGTCCCATAAACAATATATATAATGTATATGTATGAGCATCGTTATCGTTTTTTTCCCTCTTATCATTTTCTCGAGTGAGAACTACATATATATGCTAATGGGGGATCATGGCATACTAAACGAATAGGTGCCGGTGCCGGGTTATTATACTCTCCCATGTGAATCGTATCTTCTCCTTGCAAAAAAGTTGCTCCAAAGGCGAGATCTGGCCGCCAACCAGTCTTGGAGAATTGCAGCCTTTTCCTCTGCTGAAACGCCAGAACAATGATACAGGATCCGCTCCTGAGATGGAAAGGTGCGGGGCGGTCCATATGGCGCTGTTTGCGCTCAAGTGTGACAAACTTCAAATTTGGTTTGAGTTTTGAGAAAACTGTTCGAAATGTCAAGCATATTGAAACAAATCCAAACAAAATTCTGTCAAATATAAATTCAAGCGCAAGTTGCAAATTTACAGAAAAGTATAGTGAGCAGAGTCCAGATAGAGCAGAACAGAGAAGCATGCAAAAGGATGGCGAGGAGAGGAAGGAAGAGAGGCACAAGAGCGAGAGAGAGAGAGAGTAGAAAGAGAGAGAGAGAAGAAAGAGAGAGAAGGAGAGAGAAAAAAAGAGAAAGAAAAAGAAAGAGCGATGAATTTTAGACCCTGGGCCCGGGCGGCCCGGGCCCTTTAATTTAATCAAGGATCGCGATCGTACATCAGTTCTTGACGTTGCAGATCTAGAGCCTTGCCAGAAGCTAACTCGATGGCTCTGCAGCCTCTAAAGCCGCAACTGTTGCCTGAGACCACTGGCCCTGGACAGAGTTTCTTCAGCTGAGACGGGCTCTCATCACTTCCATCATCATCGCAATTCTCAGAGCTATGGCAAGGGCACTTCTCTGCCCAAGAAGCCAAGACATTGGCTTCGCGAGCTAGATCGCCTTATAGATTGGCCGAAGTGAGCGGTTGGTTGGTTTATGCGTTTGCTGCTTCATCTCATCGACTGTCTCAATCTCCAAATCTATACAATACAAGACAATACAAAGTCCTACTAGTCCTAGTCGGAGTCCTAGTACAGTCTGCTTTAGTCTTGATCCAAAAGTGTCAAAATGCCAAGTGAATAGTAATATTGCATTTGCATTGTGAATTGCAGAGCGGTTGTTTGAGACTGGTTGGTAAGGTATCGCTGGTATAGCCGGCAAAGCTACCACATCTTTAGGTGCCCATCCCACGGCCCACACCACACCCAGTCAAAAAACTCAGAGTTGCAGTCCAGCTTCTGATCAGATGGACGTGGCCCCAGAAACAGGGATCTTTCAAAACCTGGTCCAGCTTCTCAACCGTCACTCCGAAGGACTCTTGATTTGATTCAGAATGGAGTGCGTCCTTCTCATTTGCTAAAATGGCCCCTCCAGTCACTCCAGTCTTGTTCATGAATAGATCTTTGTTCCAGCTCTGCCTGAGAACAAGGCGAAAGCACACCCATGCGGCCATGCGGCTGCAACTGCTGTTCACTGTTCACTGTTCACTGCTCTCACTCGTCGTTGTCTTAACCAAAACGTGACACCACGAGTCCACGAGACGAGAACAAGACCAAAAGGAAGAATCTTGTTGAACAGGCCTTCACACTCTGCATGCAGCCAGGTTGCCTGAGAAGTCTTTCCAGCGGGAGTAACGCTAAGGTGAACTCTAAAATTGCCTGCCACCTCAAACCCTTCAAGCTGTGACTCCACTTGTTGAGGTTGTCCTCTGCAGCACGTTTCTCTCCGACGCAAATGTACAAGAAGCGCTCTCTGTAGAGAGGTCGACATAGAAGCACTTCCACCATGCGCAAGCCCTGTAAGAGCGCAGGCCAGCACTTGCAAGATTGCAGGATGTGACCCAAACAATTGTCGCTCACATGGAGCATCCCAGGAATTCGTAATGCATTTGCAAACTGTTTGAGGTCAAGAAGTGAATTGCCTTCGCCTTCACCACCCTCAGCTTCAGGTTCTTGGTCAGCTCGGTCATCAGGCTGTCCATTTCCAGCTGGTTGCCTTTGGTCACTCAGAGTTGGAAATCAACATAAGATGCTTGCGAATCCCGAAAGGCCCAAACTCAAACCCATGCCGCCGAATGCCGCCCTATATAAAGAGCAACCCAGGAAGCCTAAGCCCAGCTACAATAAGTTCTGCTCCTCCATCTCAGAGTCGCTCTCAGGCCCATGCACAATCGTGGCCCAATCCTGCTCAGTCTTGCTCAAATTAATCCTGGGCGCCTCGTTGAGCTTGAACTCACTGCCTGATGCAGGCTGCAAAAGAATTACATTTTCGGCACAAATCTGACATACAATACATGCTTGATGATCATGCTATATGATGGTTTCAACCGGGCCGGACCAAAAAATGTGCTGGCCACATGCCACATGCAACATGACCTGCGGTGACCTGCATGTTCAAAATTCACTATCCACCTCCCCTGCCATCACCTGTTTTGAGACTGACTTGCCATGCAATGCGCCTTGGTCAGAGACCATGCAAATGACCGACTGGCAGTAAGACTCAAACTGATCGCGGCCAGTCTCCAGTCGAAGCACCCATAGAAGCGCATCAAGCTTATTGCAAAAGCCAGAGCAACCTTGCATCCCAGGTGGAAATTGCCAAATTACATATTTATATAGTTGCACTGTCACTGTCCTATAGTCCTGTCCTTGTTGAGCCTTCAAGCCTTGTTGCCTTCGAATTCCGATGTTAGATGTTCTGTCTGTATAGTCACTGTAGTCACTGTAGTCTGTAGTCTGTAGTTCGTTGTGTTATTCTGGTAATTTAAAAAAAGCTTAGCCAAGGCCAGGCCAAGGCGCCCTTGCCCAAAGACACAAGAGGCAGAGGTCTGCGTGACGTTCTTGCAGATGCTGTATCATGCTTCCAATCGTCAAAGCAATCTGCCAGCCTCATCTTGTCATCGGCTCACACTCACACTGATAACATTGCAATACAATGCAAATACTGATTCAGGATTCCTATCGAGTCGAGTTAGTCGAGTTGCAACTTTCCTATCGAGTTGCTTAGTCATGTACTCCTCCACAACAAACAAGTCTTTCCGCTGGGGAGTGGAATCGAAGCCTTGGCAAGGGCAGGGCGAGCAAGTGGCAAGCTGCATGAAACCCGGGACCCCGGCCCCGAGCCGTGCTTTTGCTAATGAATGGCCCGACCCTTTCCCAAAAGTAAAATTGTTTAAGTTTAATGCCAAATGCCAAATGCCAATTTTGCACCTTGATAAATCATTGACATGTGCTGGCCAGTGTGGCACTTGGCATGTGCATGTGCCATGTGACAAGTCAAGTGCCAAGTGCCAAGCTCTTTGAATTTTGTCCTGTGCCTGTGCAAGTGCAGGTCTTGCTGGGACACTGGCAGTGCAGGTCCATCGCGCTAAGCTGCCCGGGCTGGCATGTACAATGAAATGATCTGAACAATGGCAATGGCAGTCTGGAAGGGAAAACAGTCAAAGTTGAAAATGATGTGAGTGTGAGTGTGAGTATATGGGGATGGGTCAAAACCCTGGTACCTAGTGACAGTGAACCCCAAAATAGCTGGTAAATGGATGTTCATCCCACTAAAAATGTATCTATAGGTATTGACCCATACCCATATAGATGTTAGTTCGATGGCATGAAATAGTCTCGGTCTCAAGTCTCATGTGTCAAGTCACTGTTGCCAATGCCACCTGTAACAGGTCAGCAGTCAAAGCCTCTCGAGTCTCGAACCACTTACCAAATCTGTTGAGCTCAGCTCAGCTGAGCCAACTGACTGTTGAGCTAGGCTTGGGCTCCGAAGTTGCAAGCCATCTCCTGTGAACCTATGTCAAAAGCCATTTGAAAGTTCACATCGACCATCATGGCATAGTAGCTCGACAGTAGGCTGAAGGCTTTGGCATGCTCAATCCCACCACAAAGTCCAGCTGGCAAAATAAACACATCATTCAGCCAGCCATTCAGCCATTCAGCCATCCCGTAGCCTGTTCGGGCTCATCCGCATAACGCTTCAAATCTTTGGTCTTGAAGAAACTTGCAATTTTCTGGTTCATGGGAGAAAGGAACAGCAACTTCTCGGTCTTGGCCTCGGCCTCGCTCTCACTCTCGATCTTGCATTCTCCAGGACTGTCAATGTCAGGCTCCTTCTCCAGCAGCCGCTTGCTCTCTTCAACTTGGTTGATGATGGGCAGCAGGCAGTGGATCATTATTCATCATTGGTAATTGGTAATGTGATTTGATTTGAATCACTAATAAAACTGAACCTTTGATTCTGATTCTGATGTCTACTAACTAGCCTGCTTGTAATAGAGTGACTGCACTGAAGACTGTGACTGAAGCATGGTAAACAATAGCTTATACAACAAGTGTCATCATACATCTGTGTGTACAGTCTGCTGCATCTATCTATCTGCTAGCCTGGCTAGCCATCCAGTCAGTCCAGCTGGAAATCTGTCTAACCTCAAAAAAGGACAATGCTTTCAATGCTTGGTCGAGAAACCAAGTTGTGCTTTCACCTCAGGAGGGGCGAAGTTGTCAGAGCACACCAGATCGCGGACCACCTGAATACAGCCAGGCACGTCACGTCAAGTCACGTCAAGTCCTACCCAAACAGCTCGATGCCAAAGGCTGATTGCTCAAGTGCCAAGTGCCAAGTGCCAAGTGCATACAACTTACCTTCCAACTTACAACTTATAATATAAGTAAGTACTGGCACTGGCACTGGTACTGGTACTATAGTACCTTATACCGTGCCGTGCCGTCCCGTATACAACAATTGCCAATACTCATGTTTTCAATAGCAATCAACACCGGCTCAGATCCCACTCACATGATTCAGTAACAGTCGAGAGTCGAGTCCATGTCGCCCCAGAAGAGCAACCGGATGGACTTGGCCCATGGAGTTGTAGGTGGCATTGCTGGCATTGCTCAGCACAGGATTGGGCGCTCGCTGGCAGCTGGCGTTGGGAATGATTTCAGCCAAAATTAGCTCAGCCGGCCGCCCGCCGGTCATGATCATGTAACTGTAACTGTTACTGTTACGGTTACGGTGATCAGACTTCAAACTACTTCAAACTCCTCGTGCAGACTACCAGACTGATCAGACTCTGACTCTCCGGATTCCAGACTCTAACTTCAAAATTCCATGTTGACTGACTGTTGACTGTTGACTGTTGACTGAGTTGACACTGTTGAATGTTCTTCAAATCATAGCAATCCTGCAATGCTGCACAATGCGCAACTTCAACAAGCACCTAAGGGCCTACGCCTACGCCCCTTGCCGTTGGAATGAAAAAGCCAAGCAGCCAATGGAGAGCACTGCTTGCCCTTGCCAATTTGCCCATTGCTGCTGCCTGAGGAGCATCATGAACGCATCCAAACGATATCTCGCCCGAGACATGGTCGAAGCGGAGGGACCAGCTTCTCCTGTAAGAATTGCACTGGCCATTGCAAGACTGCAATGCAAAAATTTCAAAATGTGATTCCAGCCAGATTTCCCCCTCAGCTCCTCCACGGTTCCGTGAAATTCCGTCCGAAGAGATGGATTGCAAAAAATCTTGGAAATCTCCACAACAGAGGTGGTAAGCCGATTCAATGACTAGAGTCAGGCGACGCTGATCTCTCAGGTTCACGCCAATTGTCATGAACTCCTTGGTTAACATGACTCATCTTGACAATCAGCAACCAACATCATCATCATCCACAAGCCACAAGCCAGTGCTGCAGCCAGGGGCCAGGAGTCCTGTTATTTCAATTGCTCTTAATCAAGTGGCACAAATAGATAAATAACATGACGTGACATAGCATGGCAATGGTAATGGCAAAAGCATTGGCAAAATGGCAAGGCACAAATATCTGTCGAAGACTGTAGCTGGCCTGGCCACGGCCAAAGCGAGTCGATGGTTGGAGTGGCCTGATCACAGCTTCACCCATTGCAGCCTTGTATTCCTGGTCTGCCTCAGTCAATCAGCAGGACTAAATCAAGATCAGCAAGTCTAGGCTATCTCCATGAGACACTCTAGATTCAGAGCGAAAGGCCATCAAACACTGGCTTAAAAGCACAACCGCTTCAGCTGCCGGTGGCATTTGCCTAGGCACTTTGGAGATGCTGTTCACCAGGCGCATTCCCTCGTGAAAGGATTTCACCTGACTGGCTCAACAGTCTGTCAACCACAATGCATGTCTCATTGCACAAAATGGATACCGCCTCCGCCTCCGCCTCCTACTGCCTACTGCATATAGCGTCACAATCTTGTTTGAAGGCAGGCCTGGTCTATCGAGCCAAATCTCAGCACTGTCTCCATGGATGACAGCAGCAGCTCATAGGCAACGCTAGCCTGTGCAGCTACACCTGACAAGGCACTTGCCACAGGCGCCGCCATTGCTCAGGGACTCAGGGCTCAGGAACACCAAGATTGGGATCTGCAGCGAATCAGTGAAGTATCTCCAATGGTTCCTGGCCAATGTAACGCTTCATGTCATCAAACATCTCCTGTCTCATTATGAGTATCATTCTGCACCCATTTCTAGAAGAGGTGGTGGTGGTGTGGTGTGTTGTGCGAGCATTGTCAATCATTGTGAAATGGGATCAAATCCTGAGCCGCTCGCTTTGAGCTTTGTGCACAATCTCGTCAAAGATAGAGGTGCTTGTGCCCAAAAAGGGGCTGCAAAAAAAAAAGAGCTAAAGGTCCTTGAAGGGACCACCCACACCTCCAATATACTGGCATTGATTCCAATACATTGTGATAAAATGTGATATGATGTAATAAGCAGTTGTAATTGTAATGAATCACTTAAAACTCATCCTAATGCAGTGCACGGTTTCCAGGGTTCGAAGTTCAAACATCTCAAAAATCTTGACACGACAGCAGCGCCTCGATGCTGCCACCAGATGCCGCATGCAACCTAGGCATCCAACTGCTGGTGGGGTGGCATTTTCAGCCCCAAAAACATGGGAATATCATTACGGCCACGGCCACGGCCACAAGTCAGGATCCAGAATCCAGGAGCATGTTACTTCAATTGCATCGCAATCGCAATCAAGTTGCACTTGACAAAATATATCATTGAATTGAATATCATTGACGGGTCAATCATTGACATTGACACATGACATGGGAGATGCAAAAGAAATGTCACAGCGCTCACATTTCTTCGGCCCGCTCTTCTCTTTGGAAGATTCAGCGCGCTCTTCTCTTTGGAAGAGGTTGCCCACAGTGAAGGCAACGGCCAAGCGCGATACACTCGCTACATGCATGGTCCAAGTCACTGACAGAGCCGGAGCCGTCTGACGGAGTGTCCGGTCCTCCAGCTCTGTCAGGACTTTGGAATTCTCCCAACCAAGAATCAGATTGGCCATCATCGTCTGGGCGATCATCTCGGCCATCTCGGCCATCAGCTTGGCCATCTTCTGCTGGGCCATCTCGGCCATCAGCTTGGCCATCATCTGCTGGGCCGGCTGGGCCATCAGCTTGGCGATCGCACAGGCCCAGATGATCGGGGCGATCATCTTGGCCACTGCTGGTGCCACTGGTATTTGAGGCCTGGAAATGCGGAAGCCAGGTGTTGGATAGGTGCTCCAGAAACTGTGCAACTGTGGTGAAGTCGTCCACCCTTGTCTCGTCTGCGCCTTCTGCGCGACCAGAAACTTCCTGTGCAACTTCTGTGGTGGACCCGTCTGCGCAATCTGCGCCATCACAAATCTCTTCCTGTGCAACTTCTGTGGTGAACTCGTCGATCCTTGTCTCGTCTGCGCCGTCTGCGCGACCAGAAATCTCTTCCATTGCATTGCATTGCTTGGAACACTGATGTGGCACAGTGAACAAAGTGGTGAATCTCCCGTATAGGGGCAGTATAGGCTGTAGGCTGTAGGCATAGGCTATATATTGTTTGATTGATGGATGATGGACGTGGCGTGGACAGAGTGTGGATGTCACATGTCAACTCATAGACTCATGGATCTTCACAGTCTTCACAATGAAAATTGTCAACATCTAATTTTGGATCAAATGGTATGGTGCTGCATCAAAATCAAACAAAAGAAAACTCTTGAATCTTGAAGCCAAGGCAGCTGGCCATGGAATCGTGTGTTGGCAGTTGGCTATCAATGTCCCCGTGGCCCCAAAAACACAACGATTTGTCACATGTCCAGCATTCCTGGGCATTCTAGGACGAACCTATAGGAGCTGAGCTCTGCATTTAATGCATTTCAATGATTTCAATATCAAGAATCAAAACTTTACCAACAAATGATGCTGAGCTGAGACTGAGAGGCCAACGATTTGTCCGGGCATGGAATTCTAGGACGAACCCAAGAGCTGACCTGAGCTCTGCATTTCATGCATTTCAATGATTTCAATATCAAGAATCAAAACTTTACTGACAAACGCTGCAACAGTTGCATGGCAAAGATTCCAAAGATTCAAAGATGCTCTAGGACTCTAGGCTCTAGCCCTTGGCCCTTGCCCCTTGCCAATTGCAACCATTAAATTCACCAGCAGGTTGGTTGACATGTCGGATCTTTCGGCACTGTCCATGGGCCAGGGAATTTGGATCTGATGGCAAACCATCAGCACCCCGCACCGCACTGAATTTCAAATTGAATCAAATTGACACTAAATGTACATTCTAGTGCAAAATCAAACCATTGGTGCAAAACCTGTCATTCTGTACACTTGAGGCGGCCAAGATCTTGCTCTAATCGATCAAGCTCGATGTCCGATAGTATGTCGCATCGGCAGTCCCGGCAGATGGTATGCAATCGGGCAAATGTTTTCCTGAGTCTGGAAAGGGGAAAACACCATGTGCCAGTGCCAGTATTCATGATAAATGACAATGATAATCAGTTCAAATTCCCAAGTTCAAGGCGCTGCGGCATGTGTTTAAAAAAAAACTTAGACGACAACCAGATGGCCAAGCTTCTCGTCCAAAAACGATTCCAAAGAAGGGAACCAACAGCTGAGGCACAACTTTTCACATGCGGCAAGCTGCAATCTGGCCACAATCTCTGACTTGCGACTCGATGGCATGGCTGGAGCTTCCATGGGATCAAAAACTTGGATCTATGGGCAGTGGGTTCGAGATCATATGAAATTGCGCTCCAGAGAAAAAAATAGTCCATGAGTTGAGTCCATGTCCATGGTCATGGTTCATGGTTTGTCATCGATTTCCCCCTTAAGAGTGTGACTTCACTTCTCAGTAACAAGCAGTTATATTGGATCAGTTTTGTGGTGAAACCACTGGATCAATTTGGCGCCTTCTTTGATTTGTCTCCTGGTCCCTGAGCTTCAGGCTTTTGGCATCGCCAAGCTGGTGTCAGAAAGATCATCCTCGAAACCTCAGATACAAAAGGTTTTTTGTTGCGTGTTCAAACTTGATGCCTGGAATGTACAAAGCACCAAAACGGCCCCAAAAACAAACTTCAAGCCTCAAACCGCATACAACCTAGACCTAGACCTACACCTACACAATGACCCAACATGGGCTGCGCCATGTTCCAGATTTGAAGTCAGCCTCTCTTTCTGCTCTAAAACTCTGAGACCCTGCTGAGACTCTGAGAGCCTTGCCATTTCCCCAAGAGCAGAAAGAAGCCTGGCCCCACAAACTTGGAGACCCCACCCAATCAGCGCCACAAACACAAACCCATAAAGCAAGTGGGTTCAGTGAACATCACAAACATCAAGGCACGGCATAAGGTCCAGTCGGCAGTCCATTGATCATTTTTTTGTTCACGATTCTGGGCCAGGGTTGAAGTTCTCACAGGGCAGAAATCTCTTCCTGTGCAACTTCTGTTGTGAACTCGTCCACCCTTGTCTCGTCTGCGCCGTCTTGTGCAGCGGCCGAGCCAGGCCAAGTAAAGGAAATCCTGCATTATGTATTGTGCACCTAACATCATTCGTCTAATCAACTCTGAGTCATGAGTCAAGTCATCGAACTTCGATCTGCTGCTACTGCTACTATCAAATTGTCACTATCACTAAAGGAAATCCTTTCGGCTGCTGCAGGCTGCTGACTCCATTGAAACAGCAAGTCCGATGTCGCCGAAGACTTTATCAAGACTGTGACTGAGACACTGAGCGCATGATTGGATGGTCGCACTTGGACTCCGGATGATTTGAATGGAGGCAAGGCCCTGCAAGGCTGATACAAAACTGAAATAGTCAGTTGTCAGTTGTCAGTAGTTGTCAAATGACACATTCAAATTCAATCACAGCTACATCTGATTCGCTTCATCCCATTCAATAATCTCACCCGGAGCAATGCCCTGTAAACGATCCTCACTTGCAACCATGTAGACACCCTTTGATGCGATCCTCAGCAAAGTCTCATGATCATCAATACATTCCAAATTCCAATGGAAAAAGGGTCTTGCAAGCGCAAGGAGCACGGTTGGTGTTTTCTCATGCTTGGTTAGATTCCAATTCCAATCCACTTCAAAATGGCTCAATATCATTGCTGAGCCCTGTGCACCAAGTCGTCGCGAGGGGTCGTGGTCGTTGCTGGCTTCCCACTGCCTGAATACAAAATCAATCGATTGGATTCCGATCTTATCTTGAAAGTCTCATTCACCAAGCATCTGTTGTCAGGAATGACATAAAAGACCAACACTGAATGACAAGAATCAATTCTTGATTGTCTCAGCCTCAGCCCAGCACGGTCACACACCATCGGTCCGTTGTGGGTCGTCGTGACGATCATGATCTCCCCTTCCAAAGGGCCTGGACCAGTCATCTGCACCGCCACAAAATGGGGCCTGGCGGCCACCGTCCAAGAACAGTTGACTATATGATGCGATGCGACATGACAGCATTTGTTTCCATCTGTCAATCTGTGGATATTGTTTCATTGCATTTCATGAGCAACTATGCCAGAGTTGCTGGAATCTCAGGAGTGGTGATTTCATCGTTCAGGAGTCTGAGCACCTTCAAACATGGCAACAGCACTGGCACTGAGAACAGAACAATCGGAAGTGAGTCACTCACTGGCAGTGGCATGGGCCAGCCTCCTTTATTCCCTTCTCCTCCACCATTTCTTCAAACTTCTTTGTCCAATTGATGTGGAGGTTATTGAGGATCTGCCTTCAGCTTGCAGTTTGCAATGACAATAGCTTTACATAAGTTTACAGTTTGCACTGGAAGTGCAGAGACCCTGGCCTGAGCAACGTGTGATTGCTGCAGCTAACGGCGTTGGCAACAAAGCCTTTGCCTTCCAGCAAAATGCCCCCAAACACAGACACGATTTTGAAGCTTTATGTTGGTCCCTTGATTCCATTTTGATCCAAACTAAGCACATGAATGTGAATGTTGAATGCAAATGCCGGTAAGTTGTCATGTCATGTCATGTCGCATTGACATTCTACACACTTTTGTCAATTGCAATAATGACAAATTGCACCCAAAATGACAATGCCCCAAAAATGATAATTCTGCGCTGCACTGCCTGATGGCACCACCTTGAACGACCCCTGCTCCAACTGAAAAGGCTCCATGATGGACACAGACATCCTAAGAGTGCGATCTGGTAGCAATATCATGGTAAGCTGAGCAAGCAGGGGATGGTATGGATGGGCTGCGACAATGTGCAGGTAATGGTGAACTGAGATCCAAGCCTGGTCAGGACAGCGGGTCAGCACAGCCAGGGATCCAAAAAGCTGCGTCAAGAAACATTCAATGGGAATTGGAATTTCACATTGGGATACCTATCAAAACCCAACAAAATATGGTATGGTTACAGTTACAGTTAAGTTATGGTATTTCAATTTTAGAATCCTGAAATGCCACTGATATTTTGATATTGTTCCCTCAGTTCCCTCACCCTCCAATCCTCCAACTTGGATTTCAAAACAAAATGTTGAATCTGTGACAAGATGGCGCACAATGAGAAGCAAGTCTCCAGTTGAAGACATATCAGTTGTCATACTGATAACTCCACTGCCACATCACAAAACATGCCTGATTGGCTGATTGGCTAGAACTGGCGCTGGGCGCTGGCCGCTGGCACCTTGGGAGAAGTTTGCAGTTTAAATGCAATCCCAATCCCAACCCATAGTAAGTTGATATTTGATGCATTGATGTGCAGTGTTCTTTCAGAAATCACGGATCTGCACAAATCTCTCATTGGAATTTAGTCGCATGGCATAGACTAGAAGTAAAAAGTTTAAACATGTATTTCATATGCATTCAACTGTAACTCTAACATGAATAAAAATGAACGGAAGCTTCTGCTCAGATCAAGACTGGCAACTGGCAACTGGCAACTAGCCCAAACGATGTGACCTGAGCTCAAACTTGTGTGATGATGCATTTTGCCGGCTTCCAACAAAAACAAAGGCAAAGTTTCCAAAATGATTTAGTTTGGATTCGGATATTGGATCCCCTTGTGAATTAAGTGAAATCCCCTTGTGAATTAAGTGAAAGGTTGGTGTGAGCAAATTTATAATGATAAACCTGGACCTGGAGACAATGACCCGGCATTTTCAAGTTGACAATCTCTATAGAATTGCTGTCACTGAGTCACTGAGTCAATCACTGAGTCACTGAGGTTGTTTATGACTATGTACTATGAACTTCATATGAACATAAATTTCTATATGTAGACACCAAGTCACCAAGTCACTCTGATTCCCCATTCCCCAGGTCAGGTCCCCGAGTCCCAAGTCCCAAGTCAAAGTCTCATTCATTGACAGCTGACCTGAATATTCCGTTACTCCAGTCACCAGTCTGCAGTTACTCCAGACTCCAGCTGTTCTTGCTCCAAGTTTTCAGCGGCACTCAACTTGGAATTTGGAATCTCGATAGATTGGCTTGCAAAGGCCGAAGAGCAACAATGTCCTTTTGGCTGCCAGTTTGGCATCTATCATCATTTAGCTGGCTGAGTTACTTGAGATACCTGGTTAAGGTTACCTGTGTTGTTAAAGTTAAAGAGGTAATTTAATTAATCAACTTCCAACCAACCAATGGGAAAAGGACATCTATGAACTCCGAACCTGTGACCTGTGGCCTGTGGTGCCGCAGTGCCTGTTAATTTTGTCAAAAATGAGGTGAGGTGAAACTGTGAAACTTTGGTCTTTTGCCAATGGGAGTTGCACAAAATCTACCAATCCAGTACAGTAGTCACTCGAATCCAGTCCAGTTCAGTTCAGTTACAGTTCCCATAAAAATTGCATCATGCCGCTGCCGGGCCGGCTGCCACCACCATTGACCACCATCAGTGAGGCCGGCCGAACCAATTGAAAAACATTGCCAATTGAAAAACATTGCCCCAAGGCCCCAAGGCCCAGGGCCCCAGGCAGGCCCCAGCCCAGCCACTGCTGCATTGATTGCAAAGAAAACTGCCTGTTTCTCAGAGTTCCCAAACTGGAGGATCAGCCGATCAGCCTTTCCAAGACGCTGACCGCTGACTCAGCAGCGCCGCTGACGTTTCACCTTCTGCATGTCCTCAGCCACCATCAATTCCAATCGTTCGGAAGCCAAACTCTTTGCAGCCTGGAAGGGCTTCGGATGGTTCAGGGAACGGAAGCCTGACTCGAAATCCTCCACAAGGAAACGTAGCCGATGGTCTAACCTGGCAATCTGCTCCTCAGGCATGGTGGGGTTCAAAGGATCCGGATCTGGCTCCGGCGGCTCCGGCGGCTCCGGCACCGCAGCTGCCGACTGGGACCGCACGGCTTCACCTTCGCCTTCGCCGACGTACAGTGCGGTCCCGCACTTCCCTCAGCCATAGGCAAACAGCTGATATTCGCATTGGTCCGCATCCGACTTGGAGACACTCATTCTGTATGTCAGAGAAGTTCGTCTGCTTGGGGTATGTCCAAAGTCCGTCCACGGGAAGTGGTGGGTATTTTTGCCCTTCATTCAAGTACAGGACATTGCACTGTATGTTCGACTCGCCGTCTTCGTCAGCGGGCTGCATGGCGGTGGGACTTCGGCGGTCAATGGGACTTCAAGCAATGTGTCTGTCAGGTTCACTAGTTTTTTTGTATGTTTACCAGAAGGGCTTGGTCGTCTCAAATCATATTTTCAGCGGTTCAACAACCAATGGGTCTTGAGTCTTTACCAATGTCAAGTCAAACCATCTCGTGGTTGTTGGTAGCGCCCGTAGTGTGAAAGCATGCCAACAACACCAGTGTCTGACAAAGCAGCTGCAGGATCTGAAGAATCATGATGGTTCAAGGTTCAAGTGTACATGAGTGCGACAACCAAACATGGTGAGTGGTTTCTGCAAGCATTGACAATAAAGATTTATATATCCCCTTAATCCCTTCGGGAGAAAGTCCATATCTGTAGCAACCACAGTTATCTAAGTGGTCACTTGGAAAACTGAAATGTTCAGTTGGCACAACTCATCATGAAAGATCAGGACATGTCCTGTCATGTCATGTCATGTCATGTAAACCAGCTTGAAGATTCAAGAACCTGAGTCACTGAGTGTCCCAGAC
>Ga0126342_10012862_pt1 | contig 14878 bp, 13 predicted proteins | sample Cyp1metagenome_FD_92528 | JGI IMG/M metagenome (GOLD analysis project Ga0126342, IMG submission 92528) | Coral microbial communities from Lord Howe Island, Old Settlement Bay, Australia - Cyphastrea 1 metagenome | ecosystem: Host-associated > Invertebrates > Cnidaria > Coral ...
ATGATCGTTACCATTACCAAAGAATTACCAGGGTCTTAATATGTCTTCACCAGCGTATGTTTGGTGGCCTCAAAGGTGACTCCCATGTGTCGATCTAGATCTCTCAAAAATGGGATCTGTAGATATCAAGCATGTTAAGCAACACAAGTCCATATCTGGTTGGTGGTTTGGAACATGGTTTTTTTTGACTTTCCATTCAGTTGGGAATGTCATCATCCCAAATGACTTTCATATTTTTCAGGGGGGTTGAAACCACCAACCAGATATGGATTAAATATTTAATATTAAATATCAACCTCTCTCAACCAGTATGTTAGAGCAACAGGGATGTAATAGATCTAGATCTACATATTAAACGCTCTCTCACGGTTGCACCATGGTTGTATCCCAGTTTTGCAGAAACACTGGCTGAAAGATCGCGGTGTACATCACCTCACCCGGGTAAATGATGAGAAATTCAAACGGTACACCATTTTTCCCAAACGGATATCATTGCCTTTAACAAGTGTGCTATCGCTGGTATATTGTTTAATCTGCTAAGCCTTTTGGTTCAAAAATGTTCCCAACAACTGTCAAATGGATAATTAGATACTTGTTGGTATGAATGTTAACATTTTGGTTAATGAATGTTACTTGTTGGCAACATTGCTTGATGTCCATTTGTTAATTTTGATCAATGAATCTGGTTGGTGGTTTGGAACATCAATTTTATGACTTTCCATTCAGTTGGGAACTTCATAATCCCAACTGACGAAGTCATATTTTTCAGAGGGGTAGGTTGAAACCACCAACCAGATGGTCATTAATAGTGATTACCCTCTGGTAATTTAACATAGCTATAGAAAATGGCCCAGTCGAAATAGTTGATTTACATATGAAACATGGTGATTTCCCATAGTACATCCACGAAATCATCCAGCATAATCTATCCAGTATGAGGTTGATCATCCCTGAAATGGCGGTGAAAACCACGTGTTCAGGTGCCGTGCTTTTAAAAGTGGCTGAATTCTATGGTGACTATGGTTATGACTCGTCTGGTTCATGGGGTTCTTAACCAACAAACATCTGGTTGGTGGTGACTGGAACCATGGAATTTTATGACTTTCCATTCAGTTGGGAATGGAATAATCATCCCAACTGACGAACTCACTCCATCATTTTTCAGACTTTTCAGAGGGGTAGGGCTCAACCACCAACCAGAAAATGTTATTAACCATCATTAACCATATATTAACCATTATTAACAGTATATTAACCATTAGGGTAGGTTGAAACCACCAACCAGACATAACTGGGCACCAACAAACATCACCGGGTTTTCCCCACATAGATCCACATGAGTGAAATAGCCCAATTTTTTGCTTGGTGTATGTAGAATCCCGAAAAAAAAAAAAACATATATATATATATATATATGATCTTAGATGTTTAAGCCAACATATAAATATCATGTTCATATATGATAGAAAACATCTATAGATCATATAATATGCCCTACCTATGATATTCATGTGTTTTCTATCATCGCTATAGGAAGAGATCATCAACGGCCGCGACAACGTCACCACGGGCGCTTCTAACGACTTCCAGCAGTGCACTCAGGCAGGGATGGTGATGCGCTGACATGTCTTGGGTTTTTTATTTGTTGGATAGGAAATGATGGTATTTTTATTTGTCCCCAATAGTTGGGAATAGTAATCCCAACTGACGAACTCATATTTTTCAGAGGGGTTGAAACCACCAACCAGATTGAAAATAGCAGTTATTCTTATATTTTCTAGATAGGTCTTAGTTAGTACTTCTTACCCTCTGGCAAATTGACAGCCATTGTTTAGTTGAAACTAATCTTGCAACCCCTATCTGCCGGGGTCTATGTTAATTTACCAGAGGCTAATATAAATATATATATATATAACAGTTCATATTCACTAGAAATATGATGAACTAGATTAAATATGATGAACTAGATTAATCATAGTATATACTTTGGACATGTTACCTTGATTTACGGTTTGTCGATGATGTTTTATTTTCCCAATGGGAAAATCCACCAGAACTGTGAAATCGAACAAGGGAATATGGTTTATTTCTTTTGGAGCCCCGAATCAGCAAATCCAAGTAATCCAGAAGCACTTGAAGCAATCCCTGTAGGTTTATGGCGGTTATCACAGTTTTCATTGAAGCAGGGATAGAACAAACGAACGGAATAAGATAGCTCAATGGTGATAGAAGCAAAGTCATGGTATTCCTGAAAATTGGGGACTATTTTGGGTTTCAGACCCAATTTCAAGAAAAAAGAAACCCACATGGCACATTCCAGAAGGTTCAATCTTTCACTTGGCATCTACTCTCTCTGCAAATGCGGGTCAAAAAGTGCGAACCATCCTTGGCTGGGTTTGTTGGCTCCCATTTGTTTTGGGTTATATGGTGGGTCAAGTTATCTATTGTTATTATTATTAATCAAGTTACCTATTATCTATTGTTATTTATTATTATTACCATATGTTTGGGAGCATCACCATCGACATTCCCAGCTATGACTTAGGGTCTTTCATGTGGCTCCCAGGGTGCCCCTGGGAGCCAGGGTGCCATCACGGGGCCAGGTGGCCAAGCAGATGGTGATGACTTTAGGCATGTCCCCAGAGGTGGGTCAACGCCTGCTGGGAGGACAGCAGCAGGGGGGACCCTTCATGGGTGCCTTGGTCAAGCTACGGACAAGGCTTCGGGATACTGGGCTTGGGTCAAAGGTGGATTGTGATCGAGATATTATAATGGGATATAGCCAAGAATATGGGTATTTCATGGATTTTTGAAAGGATGATTCAGTAGGGGATGGGACAATTTTCCTCAATTTTCCGAAGCCAATTTTGACCCATCTCTGTGTTCTTCATGGGGAAAACTGCCAACTCGTGGAAGGATTGGGTGGATCAAAGATTCTCCGTATAGAATATGTATAGAATATGTATACCCTCGAGTAAAACGAAGCTAAGTATGTAAAATCACCATGTTGAAGTTCTGTAGATTCAGGAGGGATCATAGGCAATTTTCCATAGTTATCATGTTAGTTTGGAGGGTATCTATGATATTTTTGCAGCATACATTCTTCGGGATGTCCTCCAGCTTCCCCAAGGGTTGATGATCCCGATTAAACGACTTATCTTTTCGCGTTAGTAACGACGCTGCGAAACACCGGCGTAGCTTCTGGTAAACATACCAAAAACGATGAAAATCACAATTTTTAGTGGGAAAATCAACTATTTCTATGGCAATTGTCAATAGCTATGTTAAATTACCATATGGTATATCCCATTGTTACAATTGTGATTATATCCCATTATATATATAATCAGATATTGGTATATAATTAATATCTCATATGTCACGGATTTCTCAGTCTATGGATTGTGATAATCCATGATATATATATATATATAATTGATAGTACAACTAGAAAGCCTATCATATAATGATTAACCAACAGGGTTTTAGCAGCTGCTCATCTCACATCTTCCAAGTGAGTTGGAACCACCAAGCAGTGGATTATCTGTTCATATCCTCCTTTTGGGTGAATATCTTTACCATGAGCTGGTTCAACCATCTCCGAAACCAGCAGCTATTGAAACCACCTTCTTCCACTTTGTGAAGTGTTTGAAGGGCTATAGGGAAGCTCCTGGTTTCGGGAATCCAGCAAGCCCCAATCCAAGATGCAAACAGATCTGGATATCTTGAAATGGAGAAAACCATCATCGAACTACGAAATTTGTTCCATCCTGGACATACTGTGGATGGGCCAGCGAAATCCTGCACCACCTAATTATTGGATGGTTGAAAGCCAAACTTAAAATTGGTTTACAAACCCCATTAACTATAGATATATCACATTATATCACATTATATCACCCATAGTTATTGGAGTTATAGCCCTATCAATAATGAGATAAAACACCGGACCGTTTTCAACTGGACATCTCTGTGCTCCGGGTCGAGTTTTTTCCCATCCAAGATTTCTTCAAAGGCCCCGCAGTTTCTGAGGGACGACAAAAAATCATGACTACCCAACCTGGTTATGACTAACAGTTCGCCATGGTATAGATGGCCCATAGAAATAGATGGTTTACCGAACTTAGAAATGGTGATTTTCCATGGCTATGTTAAATAACCAGATGGTACTATAAATTTACTATGTTTCATTATTTGTAGGATCAACTAGAAAGTAAATGATGAAACATAGTAAATTGTGCTAGTTTTTGAATCATAGCAACATTTACTATTTTTCATCATTTACTATAAAACCATCTGGAAATCACTAAATCCATGGTTTATAGTCATTACTAAAACCTTGGTTCACTAATTCTGGGTTGTAAGTAATCATAAGTAATCACTAAATCACTAAAACCATCCATGGTTTTTCATCATCCAGCCATGGATGTTTTTTTTTCTCAAGAAAGTCACCCAGGCCGTGACTTTATGGGACAGGGCGCGCCACCCATTTCGCAGCAGCTGAAGCAGTTGGTGGATGTTGAGGCACAGCAACTGGGGGGACTTCAGAAATCCATTAAAAATGGCCATAGAAATAGTGGATTTAGCCATTAATAGCATGGTGGATCTTTCCATAGCTATGTTAGTTTACCAGAGGGTACTATTACTGAAAGCTGTATTACTTAAGTATGATACATACATATATATATATAATGTTTATACAGTATTGCAGAACAATGTGTGTTTGCCTTGATGTCTTGGACTTCCTTTCCCATTGCTCAATAGATCGTACCAGAAAATTCTCTTTGCACCTGCATCCATGGATTTTCGAAGCATGGCAACAATTCGCATGGTTGGATTAAAAACCATGAAGTACCAGACTATGCCGTGTAGTTTCTGGTAAACGTTTGCAACAAACGATGGAAAATCACCATGTTTCATGGGACATGTCACTATAAATCAGAATTTTCAATAGCTATTTTGACATAACCAGAGGGTAACTAAGTTAACCATGAACTTTCCATTAACCATAGTTGATAATAGTTCATGAAAAACTATAGTTGGTCATAGTTGATCATAGTTTCTCCGTTTATCCACCAGAGGGTAGTTTCTGAAACTACAACGCCAATGGGTACTCTGGGATGTAGCCTGCAGGTGGAAGCCGCGCTTTCCCAACAGATACTTTCCCAAACAGGAAATCATGGGTTCAGTTGTCCATGTGTAGAAAATCCATGATAATCAATATGATATATATATAGAATCCATGAGAATCATTGTGGTTAGTGGTTATATATTGGTTATAATATATATATAGTTGGTTAGATTACTGGAGGCTGTTGAAAATCAATCGGATCTTGTTGTAAAGTGTACACTGCAAGTTGGGCATCTTCCAAGGTGGGGCCTAGATAGGCAAGTTGGCTTGAAAAACTACCCTCTGGTAATGACTAACAGTTTGCTATGGAAAATAGCCATTTAGTTCGTTGATTTACCCATTAGAAATGGTGATTTTCAATCGTTTTTTGTATGTTTACCAGAGGGTATATAGACTTAATTGCCTATGTATGGTAGATATATCTGTAGTTAGACGGATTCACACACCACCTATATAATATTTGGGGGGGCGCTGCATGGTGCGTACCCTCAAAATCAAAACAACTTGTGTTGCAGCTGGTGGGTCAACCCAGCCGTGTCTGAGTAAATCTGGGCGAAGGATACCTATACTATACAACGGTTTAATTAATACAACATTACCAGTTGCAAGTTATAGGTAAATGATACAACTATACCTTTATAATCCTAGATAAGATTACAACTATGATAATACAACAAGTTGCAAGTCTAGGTAAGTTAGTATTACTATCATAATAGTAATGTTTGTATATGTATAAGTAATGATTAAGTAATGCTTTGTATAAGGATACCTATAAGACCATGTTTGATTAGTATAGTACAACTACAGTACAACTTACTTTTTTGAGCTCTTTTGGACTTATCGATCTGACCAGCTAAAGCATTTGTTCTTTTTGTTTCCCGCCTGTGAAAGTTGCTGAATGATATCATGTTTAATATAACATGTTGATCAGATATAGTTAATGGGTTGATATCATGCTATAATTGATATGATATTTAATATCATAACATAGTTTAAATATCTTTGGTGGTATATGGGTTGATATCGAATTAACTAATCTTTAATGAAAGCTAGTTCATGGGTAGATATCATGTTTGATTAACAATCAGTTCAACAGGATAACTCCCCCACACCGCAAGATGAGCAGATCCAGTACTCCGTGGCGCCATTAGAGAGGGCTACTTGATATTTTGGCTACTGTATATATGTACTATATATAGCTACTTCAGGGTGAGTAAACCACATGGAATCATCATTTGGATGGTTACCCTCTGGTTTTTTAACATAGCCATGCGAAATGGCCCATAGAAATAGATGGTTTACCTAGGTTTACCTATTAAAAATATGGTGACTTTCGATATAAATCACCATATTTTCCCATGGTTTTCCCATCATTTTCCCATGAAAAATGGTGGATCTGTCCATGGCAAACTCTGTAGATCATTTTCGGAGGGGAAAAGCCCATGGGAAAACTCCTCCACATCTCTACCCCAGGGTAAGTCCCACTAAAAATCCCTGAGAAAATTCCCACAAAAGATCCCATGAAACCCTTAAAACTCCCATGAAATCCCACCACTTTTAACGTTTCGGGAACGCAGGAAACGAACGGATGTCGTCCATGAAATCCGTCGTCGCCAGGTGAAGCGCATCGTGGATGAGCAGTACCAGCGCGGCACGCAGTTGCCGCTGGGATAAAAATCTGGGAATGTTTGGGGATTCATTCACCCAATGATATAAGTAGTTTTATTTTACAGTGATGAGTACTTATAATGTATATATATATATATAGTTATTTAATATACCCAGATATATGAACAGATGATACTTGGGAATGGTATATTAACAATCCCCAAACATTCCCAGAATTGGGTATTCCCAATATTACTCTTAAAAATCTGGGTATATTAACTATCCTGTTTGGGAATTGGGTATAATTAATATAATATGGTGTTATAATAATATTTAATGTTTAATTATATTTCCTATTATTAATGATTATTATATACTTGGGGACAGTTAATTAATATACCCAGATGATCTATATATATAAACAGATAATTAATATACCCTATTATTCACCCAATGATATGAGTACTTTTATTTTATAAATAGTATAATAGTGATGAGTACTTATAATATATAGTTCATTCACTCAGTTATCCCAATTATATAGAGGATTATATAATATCCCAATTATAAGTACTTCAATAAGCATTATAAAATTGGGATATTCATTCACCAAAAAATCATTGGGATTCCGAAGATTCCGGCTTCCCATGACCAGTGGCACCAGTGGCTCCGACCTACCCATGTTCCCGAAAAAAAATCACGAAGCGGTATAATAAATGTAAGGTGATCCTCCCTCCAGTTATGTTTGTTGGTTTTCAAAAACCTATGAAGTAGTTCTATAGCTACTACCAACATCTACCAACCATCATTAATTCACCATTATCGGCATATATGTCTGCCCCAACTTAGCATAACTTCGGAACTGGGGCACAAAGACCGTGGTTTCAATCTTCGTTGGGTGGGAACGCTGCTGGTTTCGAAAACTGCCGGCAGGTTGAGGGATAACATGTTCCTCTTGGACGAACTGGCGAAGATGCTGATGGACCAGGTGACCGTTGGTGAAACTTTCGGTTGCGGTTGGTGAATTAACCATGGCATCCATGGATGTTTGACCACAAAAATGGTGGAATTGTTGGGCAAATTGAGCCTAGTTATTGAGGTCATTGAAGTTATTTGCAACAAAGAACTAGTAGCTAATAGTTGATAGTTATTCTGGTTGGTGGTTGGAACATGAATTTTATGACTTTCCATTGAGTTGGGAATTTCATATTCCCAACTGACAAACTCATATTTTTCAGATGGGTAGGTATACCACCAACCAGTATTATCATCATTATTTTGTGACAATGTGATATGTTAACTATGGTCTGATCAAACATCCATAAACCATAGACTGGTCATTACTGTAACAATTACCATATTGTTGATGTTGGAGGTCTATGGTTTATGGATGACTGGTTATTGGATAGATCAAATCGGAGTTATGAGACATATGAGTTCTGGTCAATACAATAAACTCTGGATGTTGACTAACTCTGATATCCCATAATTCATAATTAGAGATACAATAACCAGTCATAATTAATTCTAGATGTTGATATGTGACTAGACTATACTTACTGCAATTTACAAAGCAACATAACTGGGGAGCCTCCCCTTGTACTACCCATCTAGTGAATTAACGGGGGTTGGTAACTGTCCCATTTTGGGTATATTGGACATCACCTGAAAAAGTAGCCATTATAGACCATATACCATTCATGCTTGGGTGATGTTCAATGGGGACATTTAATGACCCATGATTAAGACTTTTTTTTAGAGCACAGCCAATTTCTCTCGTCGAAAGGACTTTGTTCTCAATCCCCAACTCCTGGCAGGCTCTACGTGAAAATTTTACGCGAAATGGTCAATGGGGGAGTCAAGGATTGACAGATGTTTTGTTGACTGGAAGCTTCGAATTGAGTTTATGATAGATGCTTCATTTCTCCAACATTTTGACATATTTTGACATATTTTGACTGTGTTGATGATAGTCCCCATCCCGCTTTTTGTTGCTGAAATTCATTGACATTCCACTAATCCCACTCTTTAAATTCCACATCCCACTCATTCCCACATTCCCACTCTTTTTTTTCATTTGTTTTCACCAGCTACGCGCCATTCTCCCATGTTTTTTTGCCGTTCCATTTCATCCCAAGCACTCGACTCACCTAATCCGGTGATATACCCCGTTTTCGCTGAGTGTATCCATAAAGATGATCCCTAAATATATTGATACACTCAGATCATATTTAAAATATATTGATCATATTAAATACAAGTTAAATAAGTTAATATTTTTTTGCTGAACAGTTCTATCCCCATTCGCATGACGGATCCATGGTGCTGCTATATATGGTAACATGGATCCCACCAATATACCCCCAATGCTAGCATATATACCAGCACCATGGATCCTATGGGATTAGATACCAAGTTTGGTTTTTTCCCCCAATTTTCTGTTGATCTCGAAAGTCGGAGGTGCCATGATTGCCGTGATACCATCGGCAGGAGAAGGTCAGTGGTGAAGAGCTCATGAAGTTGATCAACAAGGTGCCCAGTGCACACAGTGCACACAGTGGCGCTAGGTGGTACCTCATAGTGACCATTAAACCATGGGGATATCACCAAGAAAAAAAGGTGATTTATTTATAGGTGATTTAACAAAGAGTCTCGTCCAACTATGTAGGTGCACTAGGATTTATGGTCCATAAAAGATATAAGATATACCGATATACCTATTTTCAGATAGGTGTATAGGGCAATTTATAAGTGGGGGGGCACAGGAAGGTCACTTACGCCACATTGTCAAGTTACATTCATAATTTTGTCACATCGGGGTTTGGTCATCAAGCAATTCTCATACCAGGTGGTGCCGAATAGTTAGCTATGTTGGTTTATAACTTCAATAACTTGGCTTTATGGTAGATATATCAGATATATCTATAGTTGCTATGGTTTATAATCCAACCAATATCTATAGTTACTATGGTTTATAATCCAACGAAATTTAGGGGGGGGCACCACCTTGTACGGATTGTTTGGACCCAATCATGTTTGGATTCCCATGAAGAGTCAACAGGTTTGACCACAAAAATGGTGGATAAATGTTGGGCAACTTGAGCCTAAGTTATTGAGGTCATTGAAGTTCTTTGCAACAAATAACTAGTAACTAATAGTTGATAGTTATTCTGGTTGGTTGGGTTGGAACATGATTTTTATGACTTTCCATTGAGTTGGGAATTTCATAATCCCAACTGGCGAACTCATATTTTTCAGATGGGTAGGTATACCACCAACCAGTGTTTGTTGGGCAACTTAACCCTAGTTTTTTGCAACAAACTCAGTTGACGATAAAGTTGGAATCCTTGGGGAAAATGAACAGGATCTCACCGTGAGCTAGCCTCGGAAACCATCTGGCCACATTGGGGGCTTTCCATAAATGATCCCCAATAGATCCCAATAGATAGTTGGTTTACAATGGAAAATCCTATTCAATCAATGGCCATTGCAGGAACCGATTGATTGGAGGTACCTACCATATATAAGGCCTATGTAAGGCCTATGTAAGGGGATATACCCCCAAAATATGGCCTTATATGGTACAGTACCTCCACTTGAAGATCCTGAAATTCCCATTGATTCAAAGGGATGATTTACGGGTACCCCCATGACTTCGGAAACCTCATAACTTTGTTGTTTGGCAAAGGGTGTCATGGTACCGACACGTCGACACTTCGATGAAGGTCCATTTAGTCTGATTTACCGGACATGTGGATTTTCCTGTTCGCTATGTTTAATCGTTCAGAGAGTGTAATATACTATATATATACATCTATTAGTGGGTGTTATTTATTATATAACGGATCTATTAGTGGGTAATATATGAATATATAATAACAAATACATAGATATGTATATATATATGCATTTATCACTAACCAAGAGTTGCATCATGCCACTTTAACGAGCTAAATATTATAACATAACATAAGTGATACTATAATGGTTTAAATGTGAGGAATTTGAGTTATATATTGTCAACCCGCATTGTATCACTATGCCACTATAGTGTCAGTTATAACATTATATAAACTGATAACATGATGATATATGATTATACATTAGGACTTACTTTTAGCCATTATAATATAACTGACATGTATAGTAAATTATATAGTATGTTTGGTGTAATTACAATACAGCATTACCATAAATATATGCAAATCAACGATTTACCTAATAACCATGTTGATGTTCAATAGCTACCTTAAATTTTCCGTAGGATATATTAAATGTTCCTATTAAATCACGATTAAATCACGATTAAATCACGATTAAATCCCGTTAAAATCCATGAAATCACTATAAATCACCATCAAATCATCACCAAATCCCATTAACCTCTATTAAATCACCATTAAATCACCATCTCTTTACTGAAATCCCACTTTTCTTCAGGTAGCAGCTGAGGGAAAGCTGGTCATGGGCAACTCGCGCATGGCGGTGGCCGCCTATACCGGACAGGTCGTCTCCAAGAAGACCAAGTGCCCTGGACTTCCCCTGGAGTTCTCCCTGGAAAATCAGGGGTTGGTGGTTTCAACCCAACAGGACTGGTTGGAAAAATGGTGATTTATATGGAAAATCAACACCATTTTTTTATGGGTAAATCAACTATCTTACCCATGGAAACGGATTTGTTCCATGGTTTTTCCGTGGATACCAGAGGTTTTACTATGAAAAAATGGGGATTTTTTGCGACAAATGGTGATTTCACGGGTGATTTACCATTGATGGATTTGACCAAAGGAACATGAGGGATTTGCTTCATGAAGAACATGAAGAATGGTTTATTGACCATGAAAAATGGTGCTGTTGCCACGAAAAGGCGTAAAAATACAATCAATCATGGTGAATTTACCACGAAAGATTGTGATTCTGCCATGAAAAACATGTGATTTTACCCAGACACATGCTGAATTTACCAAGAAAAAATTGGTTTAACAAAAAATGGATCTTAATCAGCTGAGATATGTGGTCACACCCGCCATGGTCAAAATAATGTGCTAAACCAACAATGAATGGGTAATTAAGCAGGGAAGATGCGGACTGAAACAGGAAAATGGTGAATTGGTCATCGAAACAAGGGATTTTATACGATTTTAACATCAAACATCGTGAGTTTACCAACATCAATTGGGATTTTTTGATGGGATTTTACCATCAAATAGACGGATTGGGATTTAACCAATTAATGTGTATTACTGGTTGGTGGCTTGGAACATCAATTTTATTCCATTCAGTTGGGAATAATACTCCCAACTGACGAACTCATATTTTTCAGAGGGGTACCACCAACCAGAGATGTATTTTGAGTGGTAAACCCAACAAAACATGTGAGCAAATTCTTGATGTATAGTGCTTTAGAAACGCCATAATTTCTGGATTTGATGTGAGATTTCAGCACAAACAAAACCAAACGGGGGGGATAGTGGGGAAAAACTAATCATAGCTATTGAAACTAACATAGCTATTGAAAATGGCCATAGAAATAGTGGATTTTCCCATGAACGCTGGTGGATCTTTCCATAGTTTTTTGTATGGTCACCAGAGGGTATCAATTGCAAATGCCCGAACTGTTCATGAAGGTTTAGTTCGCGAAAATCATCGACCTGAATTGGGAATTGTCCAGCAAACCATGTGACTGATTACCAGAGGGTATAAATGGGTATTTGGTGGTTTGGAACCATAGGATTGGGACACCTACAGGATGGTTTTCCCCAGTGATGTATGTTGGTTTATTAACCCCGTTGACCATAGTTATATCTACCATAAACAATCTGGTTGGTGGTTTGGAACATCATTTTTATTTTTCCATTCAGTTGGGAATTTCATAACCCCAACTGACGATTCGTCATATTTTTCAGAGGGGTAGGTATACCACCAACCAGGGTATGTCACGATATATACGAACGCAGCAACAAAAAAAATCCGTTGTTGCAGGGTATCCAAGATTGGCAATGCTTTCACCATCAGAAAAAAGGGAATTTTACCAACAAAATTTGGATGAAACAACCGAACATGTGCAATTCACGACCCAAAAACACCCTGCAAAAAAAACTATTTTCTGGTTGGTGGTTTGGAACATTTTTTATTCTCCCCAATAGTTGGGAGGATGATCCAATCTGACTGATATTTCTCGAAGGGGTTGAAACCACCAATTAGTTTTGGTGTACACGATACATACGAAACATACAGAAATGGTGGATGTTGTCAACAAAGATTGTGCTCTTGCCATCCGTAATAGTAGGAACATTACATTATTTTCACCATACAACAATTTGGTTTTGAGCAGCAAACATGATGACATTGCCAAGACAATTTGCATCTCACCCATGAATATTGTAATGGGAATGCGTTTTGAACATCATATAAAGAGGAAACTGTGGGGTGGGTTGGGCGGTCACAAAATGGGACATGAACATGTTGTTCGGACAACACTTTTCCCTTCAAAATTGCGTTTTTTTCCGGGAATGCCGCCGTGTTGACCCATAGCCTTATGATAAAACATGTGGGTGGGAATTGGTCGGAAAACGTAGGAAATTGGGGTTGTATGATTATGTAAATATTCTTTTTTCATTTGGGTATCAGGGATTTTTGGCATTTGTCATGAGATAATTATAAGCGATATAATAGATGTCACTTTGTTGGAGATGGTTCAAACATATGGAGTGCCCTAAGACGCATTAATGTGCATGCCACTTCTATCCATGTCTTAGGCGCATCCATCAACATGACATGTTTACTGACTATATCCGAAATTTGTCTAGTGGATTAATCTGGGTAAATTATAACGACCTCACTGCGACCTCACAGGAAATCATGGTTAGTAAGGGAAATCATCCTCAAATGGCCTTAATTCAGGTTAGTGAAATATTGTAATTTACCCAGATTCATGAAAATGCAATGTTCTGTTTTTTGAATCACACCCATGCATCTCCCTTGAACCAACAAGCTTGGCTTTATTCAACCCAACCTCTTTTTTTTTGTTCAAGCAACCCCACTTTTCAGTACAGAAACAAGACAAATCCAAACGTTGAAGGTTTTTCTTTCTGAATAAATCAGAAATTAGCACCTCCAACTGGGATTTCAGATGAACAAACCCCTCAATGGGCAGATTTCATCAGACTTTCCCATGGTTTTCCTATGATTTCCCCTCTCAATCCGTGGTTTCCCCATGGCTTTTCCCTATAAATCCCCTAGAAATCCACGTTTTGACCCATCCTCCAGGTGCGTCCACCCAGACAAACCCATGATGTTCGCCTGCGCGGACTGCCCCCGCCGCGGCTTCTGCGGGTCCACGGCAAAACCACCCAGCGAGGGCGAAGCGCGCGACGCGAAGCGGTCGGCCATTGCCAGGCGATGTGGGAGCGATTGATGGTACTGAAATGGTATTTACCATAGTGGATTTTGATAACTATAGGTAAACTAACAGTTCGCTATTGAAAATGGCCATTTGTAGTGGATTTACCTATACAAAAATGGTGGATCTTTCCATAGCCATGACGGATCCATGGTGCTGGTATGTATGCTAACATAAAGGGGGTATATTGGTGGTAAATGTTACCCTCTATAGCATACATGGATCCTATGGGATAGTGGATTTTGATAAGCCATAAACCATGACCATAGTGGATAAATGGAGAATTTATGGTAAATACCATTTCAGGAAGTGGTAAATATGACCAAATATAATTTTTGGTACTATGATAGTGGATTTTGATAACTATAGGTAATCATTTTCCATACAATAACCATTTCCATACCTCCATTGATTTATGGTATTTACCATTGTTTGTTGGTTGTACTTTCCAGGTTGGAGATATTTTTGACCAATATGTACCAATGATCCACCAATGATTTACCATAGTGGATTTTGATAACCCATAAACAAGGTATCGCCGCTGATAGCGACCCTGGGCCTTTCATCACCACATTCATACATGCTTGTCTCCAATGTCCCACGTTTTGTATGTATTCTTTCATATTGGAAATTTGCACACATGCATTTTGTACCATTTTTTGCATAGGGGCATGTGCATCATGTTCAATTTGCAGTGTAATGGCGATCCACACCTCTCTTTTTTCTGCGGGGTCATG
>Ga0126342_10012863_pt1 | contig 14878 bp, 11 predicted proteins | sample Cyp1metagenome_FD_92528 | JGI IMG/M metagenome (GOLD analysis project Ga0126342, IMG submission 92528) | Coral microbial communities from Lord Howe Island, Old Settlement Bay, Australia - Cyphastrea 1 metagenome | ecosystem: Host-associated > Invertebrates > Cnidaria > Coral ...
GAAGATATGCCAGATAGAATGTCAAATAGAATGTCAGAAGATATGTCAGATAGAATGCCAGAAGATTTGCCAGTAAGAAAATGTATAAATGTCATTGTGGGGATCACACGAAGTAAAGTAATTACCTTCTGGTAAATTAACATAGACCCTGAAAATGACCAATTTATAGTGGAAACTAGTCTTCCAACCCCGATGACTGGCAGGGTCTATGTTAATTTACCGTAGGGTAATATGTGACACTAATATGTGTATATATATATATAGAAAAATAAAGAGGTTGATTACATTTGGTCTCAGTCAAAAGCAAGTTCTGTCGATAAACTGCCCCAAACATGCCTAAATCTCCCCTACTTGAAGTCCTTGAAGTCCTCATTGCAAAGCTCTGAAACAGAAACCTCCATGCCTTTGTGTTCCAGCAAGGTTTGATTTTCAGAGCGATAGTCGACTGGATTAGTTACATGGTCCATGTCTGGTTTGTCACAAGCGGATTCCTTCATAAATCTGGTCATTTGATGTCATTTGGAGGTTTCCTGAAAATGCTGGGTACCCAATAAATCCCAATAGCTGGACAGTTTATTTCAGGCAAAATCCCATCTATCAATGGATGATTTGGAGGTACCCCCATGACTTAGGAAACCTGTACATCCTCAACGATGCCTTTCGGGGGTGGCTCACCAAAGGGTGGACAAGTTTCATTGGTTTCTAATGGAGATATAAATCAGCAACTGGTGATAATAGTGGATAACTGGTTATACTAATGGATCATTAATAGACTTTAATAGATATCAATAGATATTAATAGAACAGAATGCATATCCAATTTATTATCACCAGTTTTGTGATTGATATATATATATATATATATATATCCATGATATCCCCACTTCAATTTTACAGAACTTGCTGCGTCCTTAGTCGCAACGATTGCGGTATATCCCAAGACAACGTAACGTTCATCGTCGTTTCATCGCAGACAACTCTAACTGACTAAGATATACTAAGATGAAACAACGATGAACGTTGAAACATAGTTGCTATTCAATAGTTTCATAGTTTCTATAGTTTCAATGATAATTGTTGTTTCATAGTTTCTAAGTCAGATAATTAATTAAGCTATTCAATGGATGATAATAGATGATTATGGTTATAGTGTGATTATGGTGTCTGATTTCATGAATAATTGTTATCAAGAATTTCAAGTTCCATGATGTTCCCATTACATCCCCATCATTATCCTCCGGCAATTCAACACAACTATGGAAAATCACCATGATTAATACCCTCTGGTTATTTAACATAGCCATGGAAAATCTCAATTTTTAATAGGTAAACCATGGTAAACCATCTATAAATGGGCCATTTTCCATGGCTATGTTAAATAACCAGAGGGTAGGTCAATGTTTATCATCTATAAATGGATCATGGGCCATTGTCCAGTCCGCCGCTAGTCGCCGAAAACCAGAGGGTAAATCCCATAAAACATGTGGGTACTGAATAACACGATGAATATGCCAGTAGTATTTTCATAAAATACCCATGATTAATCTCCATTACTGAAAAAATGTTCATTCATGATATTCCCCATTTTCATGGTCATGATATTCCCGTTGTTTTTCCCAATATATATTCCCATGATATTGCCGTGATATCCCCAGTTTCATCATGTTCCCATGGATCATCATCTTTATCACCCCCAAAAAAAAGGTTACCCCTAGTTATCATCCATTTTAGATTGGGATTTTCCATTACCCTCTGGTAAATTAACATAGACCCTGAAAATGACCAATGTATAGTGGAAACTAGTCTTCCTACCCCTATCTACCAGGGTCTATGTTAATTTACTGGAGGGTATATATAAACCATCCATTTTGGGGTACCCCCCATATATCACCGAGAAAATAGGCAATCCATTTTCCTCTCCGTCTTTTTTCTGAGGTGTCCCTGGAAGTGCGCGTGGATAATCAGGGCCACGTGCCGGGGGCGGAGGTGCGAAATTGACAGAAGGGATGATAGCTGGAAGTGTTCTGAATATAAATTGGCAACCCGTTAAATCCCGTTTTGAATGGACTAATGTAACAAGGAAAATATAGGAAAACCATGGAAAACCCTATAAATGGAGTTGCTTATGAGAAAATCATGGGAAATTCATGGGAAACTGCCTATGAATGGATGTTTTTTGATGGGACAATCATGTGAAATTCATGGGAAACTGCCTACAAATGGATGTTTTTTGCTGGGAAAATAGTATATAAATGGTGGATCCAGCAAACCACGTTTGAATACCGGAGGGTATTCAAACATGTTTTTTAGTGTTTGCTATTACCACCAAATATGAACACATTTAATTTTGCCCCATTTGTTCAGCAAGTATTTTTAGTATAGAACGTGTGTTGCAGCAACATCCTGTACAAAAATGGCGGTACAATCACTGTTCTACCTTTGTTGGTGTTTCTGTATTGGACCACAAAATGGGAATATACTGGAAAGAAAAGCATGATATGAAGGAAATACAATTTGGGATCACAATGATATACCCTCTGGTTATTTGTTACATTTTGTTACATAGCCATGGAAAGATCCACCATTTTATAGTTCGGCAAAGCATCTATTTCGATTAGGGCCATCGAAAAACCATGGCTATGTTAGTCATAACCAGATGGTATCCCCATATATTCCCATGATTTTCCCATAAAACCATATAAAACCTCCATTTCTAGTGGATATTTTCCCATATAAAACCATATAAAACCAGATGGATATGAATTCGGGACATGATATGACCAATAAGGCAGGTCCAACGCTCGGCACATGAAAAATCATACGGAATGCGGGTTAAATAACCAGTGGATGGAATGGGATATCGCAGAGAAACTCTAATCTTCATTGGACTATCAAATAATGGGACATTAGATATTTCATGATATTTCAATATGATTTGTATTTCCTTTATCCAACATTATTTTATTCAATGGACTATCAAATAATGGTTGGTGGACCAAATGTATGTTTGACCTTTGTTTGCATTGAGCTGCGCCCGGTGAGAGTCCCATCGACCACATCATCGCTGATCTGCGGGTGCATGACTGGCCTTTCTCAGGTTTGGGCATAGCCTTCATTGGAGTGCTTGTTTGGATTTTGACTGCATAGCCATTGCAATTGGCGACATTGCCAGCCGTGAACCAGATTACCATTCCGGTCCACTATGCCCTCCAACCCCAACCATACGCCGACCTTAAACGATCTTTTGGATCCATTGGGCCTTGGCATCATCCAATCATCCAGGCCAGGGTGATCCAGTCGACTTCCAACCAAGGCATTTACGAAGCAAATTTGAAGGAACACGAAGCTTGTCTGTTCAAGACAAGCTGGGTCTTGGAGATGACAGTATGATCTCTTTGGCACTGACGTGAGATAAACGATTTTGTGCTCCCGCTTCGCACTGACGTGCACACTCATACCTTGCCAGGTTGAGTCTCTTCAAGCTTTGTCACCATGGGACGAGGAATGCAGGGCGCCATGGTGAGAATGCGCCAGGAACTTCACTCGGTGACAGAGCTGCGCAACAGCAGGCAGTTCTACCACCCATTCATTATGATAAAGCCCCACGAATGTTGTTTCTAAAGGCCCACGAATGTTGTTTCTGGTTGGCTTGGCCTGCCAAGCTGCAAAGTTGAGTCTTGTTTGCCAAAGTAAACATAGTAAACCCAGGAATTGAATGGAGAGTGTGAGTTCCAGCCAATAGAAGGGGATTTTTTCTCGTCCACTGTGTGATCTTCAGCTGCCTTATGTCTGATCACCAAGGGGAAGCCGGGCAAACCTGGAATTGTTTATATTTGTTTGGTTGTTGCATTAGCTCTTTCATAGATGCAGACATGGTAAATGGCAGAAATGTATCCAAGACCGAAAGGTATTTATGATTTTTGTCGGGTATCCAAGCTTAGGAATAGTAACGCAGTGTTTTCTTGCTTTTATTCGGTTTCAGTCTCCAGATCCCAAATAACCGTCTATATCTACCATAAATCCTAGTTAACCATAGTTAATTCGTATACCATACCCATCCCATTATTGAGTTTACCTCATTTCAGTGGGATTTTCAGGATCCATGATATTTCAGGCCATATGAGCAGTGGCTACGATCCACCCCTGGCAGGGTTGATGATTAGTTGGTGGATTATACTACCCAGATCTACCCAGTATATTGGGTACTACAATAATCCAAGAACGGGGAATCCCTATAAACCAACCAGTATCATGGAATGAGACAGGGATTTTGAACACTGTTTATATGTTGTGGGGATATTCCCGTATACATAGGCCATTGATGTCGAATGCTCTCTCAGTAAAATAATTTCACCCTGCAGGTGGTGCAAGCCTATGCGCAGTTTCCAAAGGAGCGATTCACGGGTCTGAATGGCTGAGATCCTTCGGAAAAGAAATGTGTAACAGATGTATATTATATATACATAAAAGGTACATAACAATTAGTTGAATTTAAATGGAGGAATTCTGAATATCTGAAAGGATTTGTGCTTAATCAATGGATGTTACATTTGTTTAATATCTATCTATATAACATCATTATATAGATATATATATATATAATTACATACATACCACACGTCAATGGAATTTATAAAACAATTTGCAGCTGATGGTTGCCCTCCGGTGTCCTCAAACGTCCCGCCACGTTTGATTACCAGAGGCTAATTTATGATCGATATCCGTCATGTTCAGTATTAACCATCCGGAAGACTGTGATAGAAAATGATGGAAATATGTTATCTTACAGTCCGTAACATCAAGTTTCAGGGGTACCTATATAACCCATATGCTCAATGGTGCTGGAATATTTACCTACATTTACCCAACAAATGGCCCAGTCATGTAGGTAAATATACCCTCTGGTGAACTAACATAGCAATTGAAAATGGCCATTTATAGTGGATTTTCCCATAAAAAATGGTGATTTTCCATTGCTATGTTAGTTCACCAGAGGGTACTATACATGGAGCATCTGGGTAAGTTCGAAGCATAAATCCCTAGACAATCGAGTCTTTAGGAGATATAGTCAGCAGCCAGCAACTCAATGGGAGATCTCCAGGATCCAATACATGGAGGTACGTTAGTACCATATAAGGCCATATTTTGTGGGGATATTCCCTGAAATTTAGGCCTGAAAATTGTTGGCCTTATATATGGTAGGTACCTCCAATTTAGGATCCTGGAATGGCCATTGAGCAACATAGTCACATAGTCAATAGAAATGCATGTCTTGACTTTCAACTGTTCCTCACGATGTATTCACTTTGCTCCTCACGATGGGTCTTACAGCCACTATAGGTCGTGGTGTGTTTTTGGATCTGATCATGATGTGCGTCAAAACCCTGTGACGTCCTACACTCTTGACAATCTTGACATCGAGACGACCAATGCCACCGAAGTATACCTAAGTCTACTTATAAGATCTTATAAGTAGCGAGACTAGGAGCTTCAAAATTGATATGCAGGTGTCAAACTGCCTTTTTTTTTAACACCTGTGATTTTTCTGCGTTCACAGCAAAATAGCTGGGATTTGTGAATGTTTCAATGGGAGATCTCCAGGATCCAATACATGGAGGTACTGTACCATATAAGGCCATATTTTGTTCCTGTTGCATGGCCATTAAATGTTCATCCGTTCATCCCCCAACAAAAATATACCATTCAAAAGTTTTGATCGTTCTCCATCGTTTTTTTTTCTGGGCTTTTAGGCTCACAACTACAAGCTTATCCGACCTGGTATATAATTTGTTACGCTATGGAAAATCAATGAAAATCACCATTATTTACCCTCTGATAATCTAACATAGCTATGGAACAACACACCATTTTTTTGTGGTACATCAACGAACTAAATGGTCCATCTATACCATGGATTCCTTAGCTCTGCACCGGCGGCTCCTTCCCGGCAGGATGTCCGTGCTCCTTCCCTGCAGCTACGAGGCTTTAGGCGTTGGGTGCATTTTGGGCTCATTTTGGGCATCAGAAAAGGCATGGAAATATCATGGGATATACTATGGATACTGGTTGGTGGTTTAAGGAACATAACTGGATTATTTTTCCATTCAGTTGGAAATTTCATCATCCCAACTGACTTTCACTCCATCATTTTTCAGAGGGGTAGGGCTCAACCACCAACCAGCAACCAGGATATATAGTGGAATTTTCTACTGAATCAACCAGCAGGGATTTAAAAAAACGTAAGGATTCTCGATATGAGATGGATGATCATAAACCACTATTTGTTTTGACCCAGCACATACCCTCTGGTAAACGTTTACATAACTATGGAGAGATCCACCATTTTTAATAGGTAAACCATCTATAAATGGGCCATTTTCCATAGCTACGTTAGTTTACCAGAGGGTATGTGCATAGAACTGAACAAATATGTCCATTCATCTGGGGCCAGCACATCCAAGTCAATAGAGAGATGATCTTAAAAAAAGCAGCGGAAGCAGCCAGCAGTTAGAATATAAGCCTTTTAATAGCCACTCAGCTAGCTTTATATGATTTTAAAGATCCAAAAAAAATATCCCCACTATTCTCATCTATTCTCCATTTTTCTTGCTAAAATCCAGCATTTTTTTTGGTAAATCCCTATACCTTTGCCAAGTGAAATTCCAGATTTTCACCGAAGGCGCACCTCCATTTTGCCCCCTGGAGGGTTTGGGAGCCCAGAGTTTCACCGAAGGTCTGCCAATTAGCCTCTGGTAATGACTAACATAACTACAAGGTGGTGCCCCATAGTTAGCTAAGTTGGTTTATAACTCCCATATGATTTATGGCAGATAGAACTATAGTTAATGGGGTTTATAAACCAACTTATAACTGGGGGGCACCATCCTGTATGGAACATCACCATTTAGTTCGTGAATTTTCCCATGAAAAATGGTGGATCTTTCCATAGTTATGTTAAATTACAAGAGGGTAGAATTGAATGGTTTATATCTGACATCTACAGATGTTTATTTCAGATTTTCATATGGATAGTTCATAATCATTTGTAGATTGTCATATTTATATCTGAAATAATGTTTATTAAAAAAAATGTTTATGATAAACTGTAGATGGATGGTTTATATTTATTTCAGATTTTCCAGTCTATAAACAGATAAATGGTGTATTGATCATTATTATCATGGTTCATAATCAGATTATGATAAATGGTTTACTTCGGATTTTCCATGATTATTATTTCTGGGGTCTCCATAAATGATGGTACCTCAAAATGAGTGGTTTATAATGGAAAATCCTATTCAAGTGGATGATTTAGGGGTACCCCCATGGATTGGAAACCTCCATATACCATTTGGCAATTCAACATAGCGATGGAAAATCACCACTTGTAATAGGCATCAAATCTATGTATACATAGATATTATAAATTCATAAATTACCAATTTTCAATAGCTACTGTATGTTAAATTACCAGATCAAGTGAGGAGTGACCAGAACTCTCATTGATTATTATATTATTATAGGGATTGATTCACTTACCTGGTTGAAGTTTAATTACTGGGGGTTGTTGACTTGCAACCGCTAAAAAATGATCCATATTGGGGAAAATGACAGAACATCCGAGAAATCTGTGCTATACTTAAAGTAAATGGAACAAATGTAACAATTAATGACTTTAAAGTCTGAGGGTAGCTGGTGATAAACCATGGTTGAAACACAGCTATGAATGGGATATACTTGCACTTGATGCAACGTGGTTGTATATGAACAGCTTAATTTTCAATTACCTTATCATCATATCCGGAATTTCATGTGGGCTTTACCCTCCGGTAAAAACGTTTACATAACCATGGAAAATCACCATTTTATAGCTGGGTAAATCCACTATAAATGGCCATTTTCAATAGCTATGTTAAATTACCAGAGGGTATCCCCATATATTCCCATGATTTTCCCATAAAACCATATAAAACCTCCATTTTCCAGTTCGCTTTTTGTATGTTTACCAGGCCAGGTACTGTTGGCATCCCATAACCGATTGATCAATGGTGGTGGTTCAAAACCCATAGGAAAACCATCGGAAAGCCCATGGGAAATTGGGAAAACCATAGGAAAACCCATAGGAAAATGGAGGTTTACCACCTAAATTTGATTGGAGATGTACCGATTCCATAGATGTTTGGCCAACAATTTTCGAAATTTCCAGGGAAATTATCCCCAGAAAATATGGCCTGGAATAGAGTACAGAGAGTTGCTAAAGTCGTGCCTAGATTAGTGGGAATCGTTGAAAATAGCTTCGGAGCACTTGATTTTGAAAAGTCGTGCCTTTTTGTGAAACGCATAGGAAATGCATGGTTTTCTGGTTTTTATGATCGGATATATGATTTTATATAAATCCTGCATTCAGTTGGTGTTCAGCATGTTGGGCAAAGACTTCACATCTGAGTTACTTAAGACTTGGTCGTCGCATTTAGTTGGTGTTTTGATGTTGGGCAAAGATTTCACATCTGACTTACTTAAGACTTGGTCGTTGCATTTGCTCTGCCGCCCATGCAACTCAAAAACCCAACACTTCCTACAGGCTACTATTTTTGAAACTTCCGCCGCCGCCTTGTGCGGTACTACTGGTATCAGTTAATCAAAATGAAGCAAAGGTGTCCGCTGCATTTAGATGGTGATTTGGGTTGCGGGCATGACATAGGCATGACTTCCTGGAAATTGCATTTAGATGGGGGAAAGCCGGGGAAAGCAGATTTTCAGCACACAGGCGTGACTTAGGCATGAGTTTCGCGCTTTCCTGTACGTTTACGTACCTCCCATGTTAGGATCCTGGAGATCTCCCATTGAATGGTTTACCCTCTGGTAAACTAACATAACTATGGAAAATCACCATTTTTAATGGGAAAATCCACTATTTCTATGGTCATTGTTAATAGCTACGTTAGTCATTACCAGAGGGTAGTAGGGAATTTCCACATACTTGGGACCAAAATTGAATGTTCAAGGCGTAAGGGAATAGTATGGAATAGTGTCGTCGTCATGGTCAGGCACAATTTTCAGGCATTCTAAAGATGATGTTCTGTTCTTGTTGAATGTGTTCATATATAATATTCATATATATATATATAATATATACTCTATATATAAAAGATTATAAAAGTAATTACTGACATTCATTAGATGGATGGATAGACATGATAGATTATAAGAAATTTCGATTGAATTTAAATTTACACTTAGATTGGAAGAAAGAATTGCGTCAAACTAGTCAGACAATCGATTGGTTTACATCGAAACTTACGAAAAGATCGATATTTTCGTATCCATCCATTCGATGGAACATCGGAAATAAACCATGTATCATAATCATAAATCGGATAATCTGTAGATTTCCAATTGAAACCATTCAATATAAACCATTGAAATCCTCCATCCCTTCTTGATCATGTGACTTCCCCTTGGGAAGGTTCTTCCACTGAGGCATGAAATCTTGTACCTCCACTTCAATGTCCGCGACTTCTCCTGCTACTCTCAGTGACTTGGAGTTAAGGGTCAAGCTGAACAAAAATACCCTCTGGTAATTTGTTCCATAGCTATTGAACATGGCCATTTAGTTCTAGTCGATTTACCCAGCTATACCCAGCTATAAGATGGTGGATCTTTCCAGTTCGTAAAATGGGACAGTAAAAACCAGAGGGTAGGGGCTCCAACTACCAGTCCAACTACCCAGTGGGGGCCTGGGAGCCCTGGCTGAACAGTGCTTGTGCAACAACGGTGTCAGTGATGATGCTCGTGCTATCATATGTATGGATATATATAATATATATATATTAAATATATATTAAATATATATTATATATATACACCTATATATTTCCCATTATTAATACCGTATGGTACCTATGGTACCTATTAATAATGATTATATATATTAATAGGTTAAACATTATTAACAGGTTCCTATTTCCTTTTATTAACAGCTATTAATGGTTCCGTTTAATGTTCAACTGTGCAAAGGAAAGGTGTTTGTAACATGATGCGGATAGGATGATCAACTGCAGGTGGTGCTTTGTTTTCTGGTCACCGTGTCAGCCTTGGATATGATATATATATAACTATAATATAGCATATATTTATATACATATTATTATACAATATATCTATTTATCTATCTATGTACATATATATTTATTTATATATATATATGAAGTACTATACATTATATGATGTTATTTTTCTATTGTCTTCTTGAAGGCAAGATGGCTGGCGCGTGCAGGCAGGGTGGAGGGAGAACTGTCTGAACCTATCGGACAATCGGCAAACTTTTCACGGCAACCTACCGTACCAAGAGATGGTTCATGATTTCGCCTACCATCTGGTTATTTAACATAGCCATGGAAAATGGCCCATTTATAGATGGCTTACCTGTTAAAAATGGTGAGTTCCATGGCTATGCTAAATACCCAGATGGTATGTCTTTCAAGTGACTCTATGCTGGCAAGACCGCATGTCATGGTGTTCTTGCTGGGACTCTTTCTTTTTTTTTGCTGGGCTCAATACCCGTCTTGTGTGATGTGATGTCATTTAGCATTTTTGTCTACCCTCTGGTAAACATACAAAAAGCTATTGAAAATGGCCATTTAATCATTTAGTTCTAGTTGATTTACCATCTAAAAATGGTGGATCTTTCCAGTTCGTTATGGGACAGTTTTACGTCAACTTTTCTTTTTGATCGCCAGCTCGGACGAGCAATAGGACGAGGTGCTCATGCACCTGGGGTCCAGCAGTCTGAAGCTCGAGAAAGCCATATCCCTGTGGGGAAACTTAGGCATGGATGGATTCGGATGGATGGCTAGAAATGCGGGTGAAGGGATAAAGACGAGCACATTTTTCGGCCCAAGCACCAAGTTTTTTGTAGTGGTTGTTTGTAATCGTTTATATATACATGTGACATATATACATATGTATATATATATATATATATATACACGTTAGTATGGCCCATATGATCCATGTATGGTATATTTACCTACATTTGGGTTATTTTTTTTCGGGCAAATGTTGGTAAATATACCAGCACCATGGAGCATTTGGGTGGGTAAACGAAGAAAATTTGGGATCAGTAGCCCTGGGAAGCCCGACTCACCCCTGGTTTTTTTCGGTTTCTGTTTCTTTCTGGTCTTCCCAGTGATCCGGAAACTTCTCGTACGAGTGCAACGGTGGCTCCGGCTGTTCTGTATCAATTAGCCTCCGGTAAACTGTCCCATAACGAACTGGAAAATCACCATGTTTAATGGGTAACTCGACTATAAATGGTTATTTTCAATAGTTTTTTGTATGTTTACCAGAGGGTAATTGATACAATGGAAAATCGATGAGTAACTTCTGGTAAAGTCACATGAAGAGTCTGAAAAGAAACCATGTTGACTGGAAACTCGTCGGTTCCAAGCCCTATTTGCCAGGGTCTTTAAGTTAATTTCCTAGACTGTATATCCTTATAAAAAACGTATAAGAATGTTCTAAGTCCCTTGAATATGGATGGAAACCTGATTCCAAAAAGGCTTAAATCCTGAACCCTTCTGGCTGCATGGTTCCCTCTGTTTAGCGAGGATTGAATCCTAAGCTTTATCTGCTTTTTCAGCGCGGTCACCACATGGAAACACGTGAATTCAGATTCTCAAATCTTGATGTCTATGTCTGGTTTTCCTTGTCTATGTCTGGTTGGCCTTAAATCTGGATCTGAGCTTTGCAATGCCTGTTTTTCATTGGCTTGAATTCAAATGATTCAAATGTATTCGTTTTTGTAAATGCTTTCTCTAGGATTGAATTTCGAGTTTTGCCTTCTTGTGGAACCGCTGTCTGCAGGATTGAAGTCAGATTCATTTCTTCCAAGAGCTGCTTTCTGCAGGTTTGAAATTGGATTTAAGATCGTCATGTGCCCGCAGCAAATGCCTTCATTTGGGATGATTTACTCCATTCATGGCTGTTCAAAAATCTCGAGTGCTGACTCTGATGGCCATCACCTATCTCAAAGAGATCATGTTGCACCGCCGGGGAGATAAGTAGATGTGCCTGCTGACAAGTAGACAATGCTGTGATCCCCTGGAAGATGAACAAAGAACATCTTGCTGAAGCAGCTTCCGCACAGATCCATAAACAATACATTCAAACAAACATTATCAAAGGTTCACATCAGGACTTGACCCTTTTTACCGGACACAAAATCCGCTGGTGAGTCAAGACAGGGTATCCCTGCAATGGACGCTATGGACCGCAATGGACCGCAATGGACCTTTCACAGCCGCATTTAGTTCGGATTGTTTCATTCCAAGCCATCACAATAGCAAATTGCCCCACAAAAAAAATGACCCAATTGGATGCAACAAAAAAGGGTTTGTCTGAAAATAGGTGAATTTTGACATAAAAAAAATCCTTTGGTTGATAATTTTTGACATAACAACAGTAATTTTGATTAATTTTGGGGATATTAATGACATTTTCAGACACACCCAAATACTTGTACTGTATCAGATTGTTGATTATATATCTCATCAAATACCATTGATATCCCTTTAAAGATATATTCTGCACATATATTGCATAGTGATGCATAGTGTTAGTTATATATCCTTATTATAATGCATTACATCAGAATTATTGCCAGTCAAAAAAAACACTATTGATGAGTTAATCACCATTAAATCATTGATTAGTGTATAAACCCTTGGAGAAAAAAACAAGGATAGATCCCATTAAACACACTATTTTGGTTGCTGATATCCCCATGATGTTTGCCCATATATATATATATCCCATTATTTGTCCCATCAAATCCTATGAAATACATTGAACTACCCATGAACAACCACCACTTTTGATGATTACCCTCTGGTAAACTGTCCCATAACTATGGCAATTATCAATAGCTATGTTAAATTACCAGAGGGTAGGATCACCATATCACCATGTTGCCAATTAAATCCTCATGTGTTTTGCTAACGTTTCTATTTTTGCTGGTTCGATCCAAATTTTGATGGAAATCCCCAATGTTTGGGTACAGGATGGGGCCCCCAAGATAGCGTTCAGTTGCCTTATAAGTGGTTGAATTCTATGGTTTATTGTAGATATAACTATAGTCAATGGTGGTTATTTCATGGTTTATAAACCAACTTATAACTGGGGGGCCCCATCCTGTATTGTGCGTGAAAGCCCACAAGAAAGGACCGCAGTTCACCCTTGGTCCCTGGTCCGCCCAGGAATCCCCAGGTGAAAACCTCGCCCGGGCCCTGGGGAACCGAAGTGGTTCCCTTCGCGGCGACGCCGATACCAACCAGCCAGGTCGGGGGAAAAATGGTGGGATTCAGTGGGGAAAGATGGCGGAACAATTATTGGGATCAATATTCTCAGACATAAATATGATATACCACATTGTGGATGGCTTCAATCAATTAATACTGCTGCTTTTCATTTTTTGCGAAATTTGGGGTTGAACATGAACTTGAATCGGACATGCTTTCGAGAAAATTTGGGTTGAAGCCTTGCCCACACAAAAACTCGTCTTTAACTCACAGGAATTATATAGTGTTTGACCAACAGAAATGGGGTTGCACCCACAGAATATGGTGGTCTGTTAAATAGAGGTGTCTACCATCTTATTCAAGTCCATTCACGTTTGTTCTAGCAACACGTTTTGTACGTTCATTGAGTACCAGGGGATTATATAACCAAACACATATTTCTGTCCATGGCTGGGTAAATCTCAAATCTTTTGTTAGTACGACTTCCACGGGTAGATCAAGCTCCAAGCAACACCACGAATCCAAGGAAAATGTGTCCAAACCTATGAATTACCATTTTTTGTTGGACGAACATCCGCGAATCCCAGTCATTTTGATATCACCAGCGTAGCCATAGCAATTTGGCCTCCAATGCACCTGAAATAATGGATCCTGAGGCTTATCAAAATACCATCTATCTTATCAAGTATATTTAATGTTTCATGATCTTGTACAAACATCTGGAACATATAGTAATAAATAGTTATATATCAGTTTATAGTTAACCAAGCGGTATTTCAGTCTCTATGTTTTCGTGTTTCCCATCCCCATCTTGTTGCAGGTCCATCCCCAAAGGCCATAGACTGATTTTTTTTTCTCCCGCTACATGTGGGTGAAAAGTCACATACTTTTTGTATCAGTTAGGGGATATACATGGGATATACACTGTACATAGGATATACACTGTAAATTTCTATATAATAGTTTGTACTAATAATCATCCCACATACTTATTGTACATAATATGCATGGGATATACACTGTACAATATTACCCAACCTGGTTATGTCAACAGTTTGCTATTGAACATGGCCCAGTCGACATAGTTGATTTTCCCAGCTATAAAATGGTGGATCTTTCCATAATCATGGGACAGTTTACCAGAGAGTATACATAATATACACAAGGTGGTGCCCCCCAGTTATAAGTTTATAAGCCATAGTAACTATAGTTACATCCTCCATAAAGTCTAGTGACATTGGAATTATGTTCACCAAGTTAGCTAACTAAGGGACACCTTGCATAATATGTTCACGTCATACCATCCCGCAACTGAAGTTGGCTTCATAGATTTGGTGCTCAACGCCTTGTAGGGAAACACTTGGAATGGTTCTACCCTGAGGTTGAGTCAGACTGGAGCAGTCTTGTTGGAGACATCCAGCAGCGCATGCAGAGTCCCGTTCCTACAGTGCCGCCAACAGGAGCAAATGCATTTGAAGGCTCTGCTTCAAACAACCTGATGATGGTCCGTCTCGACATGAACGTGCCAATGACCCGCAATGCCTTGATCATTGAGAAATACGGCCCACTCTTGGCAACAA
>Ga0126342_10012864_pt1 | contig 14876 bp, 12 predicted proteins | sample Cyp1metagenome_FD_92528 | JGI IMG/M metagenome (GOLD analysis project Ga0126342, IMG submission 92528) | Coral microbial communities from Lord Howe Island, Old Settlement Bay, Australia - Cyphastrea 1 metagenome | ecosystem: Host-associated > Invertebrates > Cnidaria > Coral ...
AATGAAAGAGCAAAGCGCGTCCAAAACCCAAAGCAAGCAAGATCGAAACCATGGCATCAAACACGTAAACGAGAACCAATAGTTTGGAAATCTTTGCTCCTGCACCTTCAAGCAGCCAAAACAGAAATGGCACCTGCAACAATGAGTTGCAAGTTGGATCAAGTTGGCAATGTGGCACATTTATTTGATTTCCACAGTTTCAACTGTACCTCCATGAGTGAACATCACTAACATGCAAACAACAGTACTTGATTTCAAAAAATGTACTTCGGAAAAAATGCCATTTTTCTTGAAAGACCCCAAAAATTAAGGGTCGTTGGAGAGTCAAGGTATATATATATATATAATACACAATCCATATCTATATATCTATATCTATATATATATATACACATTATAAATATAATATGTTCCTGACGAGAGAATTCTGGTAGGTGGGATGGGATCAAAATCCATCGAGCAAGGTCTACAAGATGCTCAAGAAGCGAAGGAGGCGACGCGATCAACATGGTAGGTCAGTACCACAGACGATAAAAAGTGGTGCTCTTGTTACCGGCACTTGAGTTGTACTAAACTGCTTGGTTCATGCTTGGAACCCGTAATTCAAGAAATGTCTTTCTTTCGTAGTCTGACTTCAATTGCCCCAGTAAATCAGAGAGTTTCCCTGCATAGTTTCCCTTTCTGCCAATTTCAGGTCACGTGTTTCCATGTGGACATCCCTATACCCCTTCGGGGAGATGTTTGAATTCTTGCAGGGAATTGACAGCACCAGCAGGATCAAATTATCTGGTGAAAACTGACGAAGTCAGTCTTCCCGGGGTGCACCCATGTTTCTTCATTGAAGTATTAAAAAAGGCTATGAATCCAAACCAGCATCGACTCATCTACCCTCTGGTAAACTTTCACAAAAAACGATGGAAAGATCCACCATTTTATAGCTGGGAGTTAACTCACTATTTCGACTGGGCCATTTTCTATGTCGCAAACTGTTATATAGTCATTACCAGGCCGGGTAGTAGTTCCCCAAGACGATTCCGGCCACATCAATTTGGGACGTGGTCCGGACCTCCAGGGACAAGATCACCACTTCTACTGCATACCACATGTGGATGTGTCCAAAAATTTTGACACCCCACATGTTTCAAAAATCTAGTGGTTTATCATGCCATTTTCCCCATTTTTGGGTATATCCTCTTGGGTCCTATTCTAAGACAAACCCATTTTGTGATTAACCCAGTGTTTCCCAACCACTTCCCAATAGAATGGGGGTAGATCCCCATTTTCCGCAGCCGCATCTCACTGGTTTCGAATGAAGTTGAGCACTTGAGCCGGTTGCAGGAAGCACGACATGCAGAAATGGCTCCGCAGTCGGGTGGGGGGCTCTTGGAAGACCATAGTTCTTGGGTCGACGGATGGGTTGGTGATGGTTGGTGAACGTTTGATTTTTACCGGTAAAAATGGGAAATCGCCAGTTTTACCCTCATTTTTCACAAGCATTCTGGCAAAATGATGGCAAGCTGTATGCCAGATCGACCCTGTTTTTTTTTTTGGCAAAAGGTACATAATGGTTTGGGAGACCACGACGGTGGTACTTCCATATCAAAACCATCAAGCACGGCCTCAAATAAGTCATTACATTCCAAGAATGATGGGCCATTAATGGCAGGATTTGATTAACAACAACCTTGCCTTGAAGTCCGTTGAGTCTTAATGAAGAATTCAAGGATTTTAGGATCAGATGCTGGGTGATTTTGTGGTTTTCCCCCTTGTCTTAGATGCCTTAGACTGGACCCATGGCTGTCCTAAGATCTCCGCTCCAAAGAATGGATAGCAATCACGGGCACCAACCCCTGAACCCCCGGTGAACCTGAGATGTCATGCGGACATGTGCCATTTTTGGTGATTCTGATACCACAATTTTTCTGTAGAATTAGACACTAGTTTCAACACAACTTTCAGAAACATGTTTAAAAGCAAACCATAACTATAGGATACTATAGGTAATGTTGGTTTATACCCCAGCGATCTAAATGGGACAAAAAAACACCGTTAGTTATCTCATGTGATCTCTTCAGCACTTCCCATTGGATTATATGGGGATCAATGCCAGTTGGCGGAGTTCGTGGTCTTCGGCATCATGATCATCTTCAGTCTGTCGCCAGTGGCCCAGATTTTTTTTTCCCTCCCATCAGCTGCACCAAGCACAAAAATGGCACCGGTTTTTGGCTGTTTATTGGCTGTTGATTGCAATGAAAATCCTCAAAAGAATCACTTGCACCAAGAACAATCATAGAAAGCTTTGTTGAAAACCAAAACATACTTTTGGGATGAGCTGCAGGTGCTTCTTTCTGAGAACCGAATTGGAAAGTTACCTCCTGCGGTGTCAACCTCAGTGCCAGTGCCAGTGCAGCAGCTCCAAAACTGTGCACCGTTTCGGACCGTTTCAAATTTCGATTACTAAAATGGATCCAGTTGGGATCTTTCCATAAATATCATAAATCTGAAGTCACCATATTTTGATATGAGTTGATAATTATGCCTGTATTTTGTTTGAATGGCTTACAGCAGAAACCTTGGGAGTTGGGCTTTTCCGCTGCGCCATGACTCTACTGGAGCAGATCTTGGGACTGAAATGACCAGAGACGACTGAACAGAACTGGACAGTCGCGACATTTCCCTACAAGTCGTAAGGCCCCCGGCCACGATAGCGTTCAGTTGGTGCCAATAACTCCAATTTCACTATGGTTTATGGTACGCAAATAACGAACTAGTTACTGGGGCGAATCTAAACCAACAAACATCACTGGGGGGCCCACATTGTACTGTTGGCCATTGACCAATCCACATGTGAAATTCTTGTTCATCTCTTCAAGCTTGCATTATGTAGAAGAGATGCCCTGGAAAAAGACGATGACACCAGTGGTTTTTCAGGAAGAATTTACAGGAAACCTCAGCCGATTGGATTATGTTTGGCAAAAAAAACATGGTTTCCTGATGTTTCTTACCCTCTGGTAATTTAACAGTTTGCTATTGAAAATTGCCATAGAAATAGTTGATCTACCCATTCATTGAGTGATGATTTTCCATAGAAAAAACCAGGCCGGGTGGTTCTTTTCCGCCCGAAGTTCCAAGGCTGGGTGTGCAGAATGCCCTAGTAGAGGGCTTTCCAGGTCAAACCAGCACAGGAGCTGGGGAGCCCAGGAGATTTGAGCAGCGAAATCCTGCACCAGGCAGGGTAACTATTGGGATTCCTATGGAACACTGTCAATTGATGTAAATTTCATGGGATTATACCGGGATAAGCCATCTACCAACTGGTTAGGATAAGCCATCTTTCATCCACAGAGGGAATTTTTTGGAATAAGTTAGGTCATTCTGACTGAGCCGAAATCCGTTTTTGGAAGGAATTGCAGAGGTCCTGGTGATTTGTCAGTTTCTCTGCACCACCAGTTCCTTTTCGGGGTCTGCTAGCACTTCCATCGGACCCTTTGATGGTCGAACACGACCTGGAACTTGTCCAAAGCTACTGAGTTGGGGCAAACACAGCATTAAAAAACAATGAAAAAACATGGATTTGACCTGTGGTTAGGTTTTGAACATGCTTTAAGGGTGGTTTTCCCCATATTTGTTCCATGTGTGGATTCTTGGCGCGGTGGGGCCTTTAGCCTGAGCAATTCCAGCATGTGCCATCGTTCCCGCCGTTGTGGCTAAATGACGGTATACTAACCCAATCCAAACTTCTCACGAGACCCCTAGTTGTACCATGATTTTTCCCAAGTTTGGTATACGTGTACTGAAAAATGATGAAACATGTGGATTGCAAGCCTCTATTTCTGAAAATTGGGTAAAAGTTGGTATAAGAACCGTCCCTCATTTTTGTTTCTGAGTTTTTTCAACCTCCAAAAAGACCGGTGACTTCAGGTCTTTTTGAAGATGAAGGATGTGAAGACAGTCCCACTGGCTGAGCAGTACCTCGCAGGGTGCGCCAAGAGACGGGCTGGATTTTTTTTGAGCCCCCAAAAGAAGAGATACCAAAGCCACAGTTCATAATATGAATCACATATATCTTGTTGGTGGTTTGGAACATTTTTTATTTTCCCCAATAGTTGGGATGATGATCCAATCTGACTAATATTTTTCAGAGGGGTTGAAACCACCAACCAGATATATAATATACATATATTAAAATATATAGATATCAAATATAGATTTAGATATAGTACATATAGATGCATATGTAATATGTTTGTATTTCCCACCATTTTGGTTGTGATTTGCTTTTCCGTCTTTTAGGAAGGAAATAAGTTGAATGATACGGTCAAAAACCAGGTTTTCCCGCACAATTCTCGGGGGTCATAGCTTGTGGCATGACATGAAATGGTAGTTTTGTTGTGAAGTAGACCATAGAATAATCTGAGATTAAGATGTTCGTATATTTTCGATCGCGATCCATACCCAGTTGAATGGGAATGATGTGATCTTTGGCAGGTGAAACTTAGTTCCCAGCAAGTAGTTAGCTATCTTAGCTGTTTCGTGCAGAATGAGACCAAAACAAGTTCTCATTATCTTGTCACAGATCATTGAAATCATTTGAAATCTGGCAGCATCTTAAACTATAAAGCTAGTTCTTCACCTTCAAGCCAGGTGCTTTGACTACCAGCTCTTCAACCCGCAATCAACGCTGCGGAAGTTTTACACACCTGCCAGGGACTGAGGGTCGACTCATCTCGAAACAGGGCATAAGGAACAGCCATAAATTGCACCCCACTTGGATGTACAGCCGTAGGATTAAGAGATAGAAAAAGAGGAGCCTGGGAGTATCCCACTTTGTCATTGGAGAAAATACGCCCAGTTATATAGTGGGTTATGATCCCAGTAATTATGCGAGTTGCGAACCAGTTCTCCCAATCATTTGTCGGTTGCATCAGTTGTATCACTCGTTTTAGTTGGATATCTTATCTTTTTTGCCGGCTAACTCAACCTCCAGTTTTTTGTGACATATATTTTCAGGTCTTCATTGGTATGAACACTCCAGGTGGGCTCTGAAAATGGATCAAATATGAGAGAATGGGCATTTTCAACTAACATCTATTGACTATGGAAACCTATGGAAACCTATGGAAATCTATGGAAATCTATGGAAACCTATGGAAATCTATGGAAATCTATGGAAACCTATGGAAACCTATGGAAATCTATGGAAATCTATGGAAATCTATGGAAGTCTATGGAAATCTGATGCCATTTTCAACTGGGAAACCTATGGGACATGCCGATGTTTTTGAGGTCGGTAGCCTGCGCTTTCGGGTCCAGAAGGCGGACACGAGACTCTGCATGCGACCCGAGGCACGCCATCATTTTTAGCGGGGGAGAGGGGTGGCGTCGGGATGTGGGAGTTTTCACAGGGGACAAACATATGAAAAAAACTGGTTGGTGGTTTCAAACATGACTGGATTATTTTCCATTTCATATCTGGGATGTCATCCCCACCCCATTGACGAACTCTAATATTGTTTCAAGATGGTTATTGCACCACCAACCAAAAAACATCTTAGGTAAGTTGGTGAAGGATCTTTTTTTATGGATGAACTATGGTTTGTATATGTTTGTGGTAGATATATCGAACTAATTCATGGGCTTTGTAAAGCAACTTTTAAAGTGGGAGGGTACCACTTTAAGGGGATAGAATGGGATAAATATGGATAAATCACCAACTATAACATGATTTGGGCGTGTCTGCAAATGGGGTATACCACTAAAAATGCAGATTTTCACGGGTGAATTGAATGATGATCAACCAGTAGATTCAGGGTTTTTCCGATAATTTTCAGAGAAACCATCTCAGAGGAAGGGAAAGTTTTTGAGCATTATACCTAGAACCAGCGGTGGTGATCTTGGTTTTGATGATCTGAATGGATAGAGGATATGGATAGGATGTCCCCAGTTTGGTTTTGCACATTCTTGTACAACGATGTTTAAACATTTTAAAACGATGGTAAGATACTCAGGGCAACCACAAGCCATTTCTACATTAAATGGTCATCAAAGGGGAACACAGAGCATATAAATGAGATCTCCCCCCAGTCTGCCACCGTGGGGTTCTAGTCACCAAAGTCATGGACGGATGATTCCTGGGATGGACTGAGAAACAGGTGAACTAGCCTTCGGTAATTTAACAGTTTGCGAGCTGGAAGCCATGGCCCATGTATAGATGATTTGCCTGTTAACATAATGATTTTGAACAGCTATGACATCTTGTGGTTTGCTGTAAACTACCCCTGTTGAATTCTACACATACTGTAGCCTCTCACATCCACCCAGAGAACCCCATACCAAAAACATGGGTGAAAGCCCCTTCGCCATGCCCAGATGCCAGCAACCACCGCAAGGGATTGCAGTCAAGTGGAGGTGGACCACTCTGAACAAGTTATGGCATGGCCACTGAGGTTAGTTGATCCATTCAAAATACCACTGTGAATTGGTTATCTTGGGGGATTCTACTCCCTGATGTATCGGGATTATTATATCATATTATAACATATTAATAACCCGTATTGGTGATATCAACAAACCAGTTCAATGGAATGGGTCATATCGGGAGCACCAATAGTGTGGTCGTCATGGCTGCGGTCGAAGATCCAATGGAGGTTTTGATTGGTGGGAAGACCCCAAAATTGGGGACTGATCATAGATGGAGGATTAAATCCATCGCAGCGTAATATGAGAAATGTCATGAAATGTCTCATGAAATGTCTAAACATGTGAAGATGCTGGCGATCGTGATTGATATTCGTTTCTGGCATAACCCTTCAGAAACCATTGAGTCCTGCTCCAACTTGGCCAATACCATAGGGTTTGAGAAGTTACACTAGTTATCGATATACATCACAAATGCCATGGTATTGCAATGACCCATAAACTGCGACTTCCGACAAAGAAAGACATCCAGGGATTGTGATGGTTGAATTTTGATGGGGGATGTTTTTTAAATACCAAACATATTCAGAGAATCTGCACTTTGCTGGGCCGTAAATGTTGATCCATTCCCAGTCCGAAGTGCCAGAGGTCGTTCTCCGAACAGCCAGGTTTCTTCCAATTTTCCCTTCACGGGTACGCAAAAGATGCAGGTGCTGGCAGCCAGGGTTCCATCGCAAGGGGATGTTTTTTCGCGTCATGGAAGCCATGAGCAATACATAGCAAGACATATTTTGCATATGAAAAATATGCTCCTTTTAACCATAGCCATGTTGAATTACCAGAGGGTATGTTTGAAGATTCCATCCCTCCAACCAAGACGACCTTGCGGGGAAGACAACTCACTCTTTCCTGGAAAACTTTGTGACTCTCGTGGTCGAAGTGTTTCTGGGACATGGTACATGTGCATACATTTGCTAAAATACACCAGATTCATGGTATCTATATATATATATAATATATATATATATATATATATATATATGATAATGTATGTGTTTTGAACATGTTTAGTATTGATTCATGTTGTGTACCCTATTTTCCGCGCTGTCAGCGCAAGATTTCCGCGGGTCACGTCAGAGTTTCCAGCACCTTGCACATGCAGACACTGCAACCAGTTCAGTTGGAGGTTACCCTCTGGTAAACGTTTACAAATAACTATGGAAAATTACCATTTTTATCGGATAAATCCACTATTTTTATGGCCATTTTCCAGTTCGCTATGTGGTTTATTTGCTTTCAGCCCCTCATTGATGGTTCGGAAGAGAAGTCCCAATATGTCTTTTCCAAACGAAGTGAGCTTGAAAATGCAAGGAATTCATAGGAATTCTAGGATCCAAAACCCTCAAAAAAACCGGGAGACATAGGAATTATGAATGTAATCATTGATTGGTTGAGAGTGATCCCGTTACTGACTGAGTCATTTAAGGATAATCCCCAATGTCCATGGGTTTTTCTTCATCCCGTCTCCGATTTACGGGAATGTATTCAGTACATCCACAGCGGATCTTTCAATTAGAATGTATTGGCTCTAACTATAACCATAATCCCATATAATCCCATTTATAAAACATAACACACACATATATATATATAATATACGGCCATATATATATAGATACGTATTTTATAAAACACACATAAATAAATATATATATATATATATAATATGACCATATATATATATATATCTATACATTATATACATAGATACGTACAACTACTGCATATCATGGGAATATGTCTTGTTTATTAGCACCCATCGTGTGGTGTTTACCCATGGCCAGACTCTGGACTTCCCCGCGGATGCCTTGCCACGTCGGGAACACACATACTGGCGGAAGTGGAGCTGTAACCAGGAAGTCATATGAATATATGATATATACCCTCTGGTTATTTAGCATAGCCATGGAAAATGGCCCATTTATAGATGGTTTACCTATAAAAAAGGCGAAACAATGATCTACCCTCTGGTAAACATACAAAAAGCTATTGAACATGGCCATAGAAATAGTGAGTTTTCCCATCAAGAATGGTGATTTCCCATAGTTATGTAAACGTTTACCAGAGGGTGTATATATATATTATGATGTTTGTCTGAAAATCATGATTATGGATTATGAATATGATTAGGAAGTCATACGGAAGTGGGTGACAGGAAGTTTTTTTTTTGTGAATCAATGCAATCATATAGAATTAATACCATCTTGATCTGAAATTGGGTAGCCCCAAATTTGATGGTTTAGAAGATCATTTTCTGGAATTCAATGATATTCAATGGCCATAAAAATGGCTATCCCCTGGTTTTCGGATCGACCTATCGTGCGGATAGCGGTTGTGAATTCGGACCGCCTGGGCCTCTAAGTCGTCTAAGTTCTGAGCCAGCTGACTTCCACGAGTGGCGTGAGCGGCAACCCCACCATGCCTGGTAGCCCAGCTACTGAGGTCCTGGTACTTTTTGTCCATTTTTTTCCCAAAAACTCTGGGGCTTCGATCGAGCTTCTAGAGCCATATACCCTCTGGTATACCTGGTAAACATACCAAAAACGATCGAAAAAAAAACACCATTTTTCAATGGGTCAATCCACATCAATCCACTATTTCGACTGGGCCATGTTCCAGTTCGCAAACTGTGAATGTTTACCAGAGCCACAACGTACTGCAAGTTTCCGTGGAGGTAATGATGATAGCCCACCGACCCACACTGAGATCCGATTTTCAGAAAATCCAAGCCACCTCGTGGAGAAAAATCGAAAAATGAGCATCTAAGGGCGAAACAATGATCTACCCTCTGGTAAACAAACAGTTTGCTATTGAAAATGGCCATTTATAGTGAGTTTTCCCATTAAAAATGGTGATTTTCCATAGTTATGTCAACGTTTACCAGAGGGTACAAGTGAGGGATTCCATTATTTACAGGTGAGTTTTTTTTTTTGGAAAGAGAAGATCAAAGCTGCGCATAACAGCTCATGTCTATGTCCGCTGTACAAGTTTGCACATGTTTGCAGCTTGTAAGTTCCCTTATTTTTCTTGGTGATTCTTGGAAAACCCAGGGACGGGCCCCGTGCTTTGCACGGGTCAATCCTGGAATCCCTGTCGGAGTTTGTGAACCAGCTTATTGACCAAAAACTCCAGCCCCAAAAAGAGAAGCAAACCCCGTGGCGCTGTTGAATTTCGGGGGGCTACTCAAATTCTATGTAGTGGCACATGAAGTCACAATTTGAAGGGAACCCCTATTTAATCATTAATCAATTAATGAGGGTTTTTTATGTATCACAGGTTGACATTGCACCAACAATAATTCATGTAGTAAAGCCAACAAATATATGGGTTTGTCTGAAAATAGTGTACCCCTACACCCAATGGTTAATGATCATTATCCCTACTAAATGGCTATAATTGGAGGTATACCCCATTTTCAGACATACCCATATAAACCTTACCATTTGGGGATAATTTTGCAATCAATTTGGGCTACATGTTGCGTCCCCGGACTTGAACGATAGTACTGAGACATACATTTTTTCATTGGGTTAACGAACGTATGTACTATATAAATATAATTAAATTGATACATAGGTTAACTTCACATATGTGTATATGTATATTGTATTGACTAACATTTATTTTTTGTTGGATCTGTCATATTTATACATGGCTTACCTAACCATGTAGTTTGGCATCAGTTTCACCAACTGGGATGAGCATCGAACATCTTCAAGTCGGTAGGTGGCCTTTTTTTTTTGTTTTTCGTCGGTACATTGCTACATCCCTAGCCTTCTTTACCGGTAAACTACATGGCTATGGAAGCCATGGACCATAGAAATAGTCGGTTCACCGATTCACCGTAGCGACGATGTTAGTTTACCAGAGGGTAATGTTTGCAATTCCAATACTTTTTATATCATGTGTAGGTTTCTGTTTAATGAACATGTTTGTTTGTTCCATGGGAAAGTGTGAAAATTGTTGTTTTCGCTGCAACATAACGTTCTCTGTGCATCTTTTGGATAAGACAATTGTTGATGTTGAGCGACACAGATTGTCTTGCATGTTGCCTTTTCACTCCACCAGGATCAAGCATGACATTTCTCTGTTTTGCTGGCGGTCATTGTTTCATAAGTTCTTCCAGAGCTTTCACCAAACGGGTTGCCCCTATTTCCATGGTTAAACAAGCCTAAAAATAAAAACCATTCTGTAGCCACATGAACATTTTTGGTTAAATCCACCCTATACTAATGTGTATCTTGATACTTGCTTCACCCAGCTGGTTCTCCATCGGGATGACGCCAGCGTCGCGTCAGTTGGAGAACCTCTACCGTGGCCACCGATGAGATCTGGGGCATCATTGGAGCCCTCTACAGCAGCGCGGGGTACCAGTTCTGGTTCCCTATCAACCCTGTGGATGTCAGCAATATCACCACAAAGATGGGAGAAATTGTGGCTTGGCTGAACAACTGACAATTTTTTGGAATTCAGGAGTATTGAGGAGTTGGCTTTAGACACTTGTGCCCAACAAGAATGGAGGTAATTTGAGAGTGCAGTAGTGTGGAAAAGAACACCACTGCCAGGGGGTCAGATTCTAAATTTGCATCCTTGTGTGTTGGGCGTTCTGAGTATACTGAACAACAAGGCTTTGACACTCATCAGTCATTTGAAGTCGTAGCCAGCCTCACTTTCGCGCTTGCAGTGTTTGTTGCACAAAGTTTTGCAGTACCAAGGTGTGATAAAACATGGGGTGACACTTTAAGACCTCTTAAGCCACATGAAACACCACTCTTTTGACCCAAATTTTCGCTGGCCAGTGCCAGTTTTCACCCTCACCCAAGTTCTTCTCCATGTCCCCTGTGGATTGTGTTTTCAGGCATGGCTTTGGTCAGAGACTCAGGGGACTTGATCATGTTGATCACCGATTCCGAGGAACCGAAGATCATGCCACCCCACAACTGGACATTGCCCCTACGTAGACTCTACAATACATGGGGAACAAAAATCCACTTACTAGCTGCGATGAGCCACAAGATCCACAAAGTACGTTTATCAATTTGCTGCGGAAATTTTATATACATTGTTTTAACTAACTTCAATCGAGCGTGAAGTGTTGGATGCCACTTGGGTCCCTCGACGACCCCCAAATTGTTCAAACCCACAGAGTATGTATCAAAAGATGATTATTCTCCGCAAGAAACGCACGGTTTAATATTATAGATAATCTAATATATATATATAGAGATTATTAATACTATTATTATACATATATATATATATACATATATATATATATATATAGTCTATAAATTGATCATATTCTAGAAGAGAGGCCTCGGTGGCTCACCAGCGACACCCGATTCCTGGCCGTGCGGCTCCCCGCTTGGTGGGCCTTCGTATACAGTGAGATTGATGGAATATCCCCACTGATTCTATGGGATTACGGTTTGGATATGTTTGGATTATATGGGTTATATATGGATTAGAGATGATTATACTAAACATACCAAACGATGATGCGGAACAGCCATGGGGAAAGCCTAGGAACATGATCGATGGTGGCGTTTCCACTTAGTTTACAGACGGGATACCCAGAAACAAGGTTGCAATATGAGCGATGTTCGTAGGTCAAAGGATGAACATTGACAATTCACTGGATTTTGGTATCCAGACTGCTCAGACAAACCCACATGTTTTCACTGTTCAACATGACAATAAATGCATCGTGGTGAGCCCAGCAAATAGATCAATGGCATGTTGTTGTTGCTGTTGCTGTTGTTGTTGTTGTTGCTGTTGCTGTTGTTGTTGTTGCTGTTGCTGTTGTTGTTGTTGCTGTTGCTGCTGTTGCTGTTGTTGTTGTTGTTGTTGTTGCTGTTGTTGTTGCTGTTGCTGTTGTTGTTGCTGTTGTTGTTGCTGTTGCTGTTGCTGTTGTTGTTGTTGTTGCTGTTGCTGTTGCTGTTGCTGTTGCTGTTGTTGTTGTTGTTGTTGTTGTTGGTGTTGTTGGTGTTGGTTGTTGTTGGTTGTTGTTGGTTGTTGTTGTTGTTGGTTGTTGTTGTTGTTGTTGTTGGTTGTTGTTGTTGGTTGTTGTTGGTTGTTGTTGTTGGTTGTTGTTGTTGGTTGTTGTTGTTGGTTGTTGTTGTTGTTGGTTGTTGTTGTTGTTGGTTGTTGTTGTTGGTTGTTGTTGTTGGTTGTTGTTGGTGGTTGGTGGTTGTTGTTGTTGTTGTTGGTTGTTTGTTGTTTGTTGTTTGTTGTTTGTTGTTTGTTGTTTGTTGTTTGTTGTTTGTTGTTGGTTGTTGGTTGTTGGTTGTTGTTGGTTGTTGTTGTTGGTTGTTGTTGGTTGTTGTTGGTTGTTGTTGGTTGTTGTTGGTTGTTGGTTGTTGGTTGTTGGTTGTTGGTGGTTGGTGGTTGTTGTTGTTGTTGTTGTTGGTTGTTTGTTGTTTGTTGTTTGTTGTTTGTTGTTTGTTGTTTGTTGGTTGTTGGTTGTTGGTTGTTGTTTGTTGGTTGTTGGTTGTTGGTTGTTGTTGTTAAATACCTCTAAATTGCAAACTTAGGGCAAATGGGACAAGTATTTCATGGGGAAACATGTTCCATACGTTCCAATTTATTATTTGCCATCATTTACCCCAAACATTGCCACATACGCGATGCATGGAGCATTTAGTAGTCAAAATACAGGGGTTTTGATCAAATTGTCAATACAGTTCCGTTCCCGAAGCAAATGTTTCTGGCAAGATCCGCGAGGAGGTAGACAGATGTAGACAGGCCACTGACCAGAGTGGCTACTGTACAACATGTTATCAATGATCAGTTAGACTACGTATATTTTGTTACTTTACACAGTAGATAATATGATAACACCAGTTTGTCACTGATCATATTTATCAATATCCCTGATTTATCATTAGGATCAATCATTGAGATCAGGCTGATGAGTTCGCTCTCCGATGAATCCCGAACGCTCCCGTACTTTCACTGAAAACTTCGGCCACGAAGAATCAACGCTTCAAACTGTAGAATTCGTGCACCTCGTGGCCTGAGGTGGAGTTCACTCTAGCCAACTACAATGCAGGCAGGGAAAGAGCTCTGGGACCACTGTCAGAATCGGATGCCAGGTGGCAAAAATCAAAGACTTTTGTGAACCAAATTGGACTCAAAACAAGAAACTAAAAATTCATGTGGTCAATAAACCACCAATTCATGTTATTTAATGTTATTTAATGTTATTTATACCACTAATTTCTGATAAACAAATAGGATGATTTATGGATGATTTATTGCCTGAAACGACCCTATGATTTCAGGAGATTTGCGCCTTGAAACTTCCGTGATACCTAGGATGCCCAGCATTCGGGAAGATGGGCCAGCCTGCAAGGTGGTGCCCCCCAGTGATGTGAATGTTGGTTTATATATGGGTATGGATCAATACCTATTAATACCATCTTTAATGGGATGAACATCCATAAATCCCAGCTATTTTATGGGGTTCACTAGGTGCCAGGGTTTTGACCAATAGCCATATAATTCCTCAACCCCATTCATTATATAGATATATCTACCATAAACCATAGTGAAATTGAAGTTATAAACCAACTTAGCTAACCATGGGGCACCACATTGTGGGATAAGAATGGAGAACCATGGATAAGCCACGAAGCGGACTTGCTAAGCAGGGTTCACCAAGTAGGATTCGTGGGAACATGTTTTTTATTTTTATTTTTATTTTTTCCCATATGTTGAGAATTTCATCATCCCATTTGACGAACTCCATCATTCTTCAGAGGGGTAGGTCAACCACCAAGCAGATTATTATTATAACCATCATTAACCATATAATAACCATCATCATTTAACCATCATTAACCATATAATAACATATCATAACAATCATTAACCATTATTAACCATCATTAACCATTTATTGATATATATATATATATATTAACCATCATCAACCATCATCATTGACCACTATTATTTTATTTTAGGCTCTGTTGATGGGTTGATGACGGGGAAATCCATGGAACTGCCGGTGATCAGACACCAGGCGGTTACGTGTCCTGCGCACTGGTTCTGGAGATTGCGCCCAGCGGGGCTTCCAACATGAACGTGCCTCGCTGGGATTTTTTGTGCGATTAAATGGGGAGCCTTTTGCATAGTGATTTAATAGTGATTTAATGGGATTTTATAGTGATTTAATGGGATATTATAACGATTAAATGGGATATTATAGCGATTAAATGGGATTTTATAGTGATTTAATGGGATATTATAGCGATTAAATGGGATTTTATAGTGATTAAATGGGATTTTATAGTGATTTAATGGGATATTATAGCGATTAAATGGGATTTTATAGTGATTTAATGGGATATTATAGCGATTAAATGGGATTTTATAGTGATTTAATGGGATATTAT
>Ga0126342_10012865_pt1 | contig 14876 bp, 14 predicted proteins | sample Cyp1metagenome_FD_92528 | JGI IMG/M metagenome (GOLD analysis project Ga0126342, IMG submission 92528) | Coral microbial communities from Lord Howe Island, Old Settlement Bay, Australia - Cyphastrea 1 metagenome | ecosystem: Host-associated > Invertebrates > Cnidaria > Coral ...
TATATATATATAATATACTATATTGTTATATACCTTGTTTATCCATGTTTATCATTCAGCGGGTAGACTCAAGGCTTGCTATTCAGTTCTGTGTTAGGTTCCCAATGGCCGCACACAGGGATCAGACGCTTTTTTGAACTTCGTATTGATGGGCCAGCAAAAGGAAAATGCCCTCCCGAAGCCAAGACAGCTAAAAAGTCCCCATAAATCTGACTGGATTTTATCAACTTGCAAAGAACTTCCTTTCCAGCCAATCATCCAACCGGATTCTTCTGACACTACCGCGCTAATGACTAGGAGATGCAACTCGGAGATACTTGAATTCCTCAAGGTCTGCACTCCAAGACAGAGCAAATCCTGCAGACACTGCAGTGTCCACCTCTTGGCTCAGGCCACGCCTTTCTCAACTCTGTCATGCGTGCATAAGACTCTACCTCACACAAGAAGCACTGAAAATCAGGACGAGCAGCAGCTTTATTCCTCTTGAGAGGAGTTTCAGGAGTGTGATGTAGAGAATGCTTTTTTTGTTCGAATTTTTTGTTCTCAATGTCTGAAGCTAAGGCCAGTGCACACTGCAACACTCCAACAGATAAGGTGGGAGAGACCTGGACAGAACGCGTGCTAGACTGCGATGGACTGCTATGAACTGCACGGATGTCTACGGCGTCTACCGTCTGCTTCAGCGTTGAACACGGAGCTTCGCCCCCTCAATTCCCGTGCCTCACTGTATCCACTGAACCAGGTATGCTCGAGGCATTGCGTGGCATCTGGACCTTGCCCACATCGAGTCACAGTTCTACAAGAATCACAGTCTCTCATTTGTTCTGAGTGTGATCCGTTCATGGCAATTGCAGTGCAACCCCAAGAAACAGAAAAGGCTTGAGAATCTCAAGGCTTGTCACAAATGTGACATTCAGACTGACATTCAGACAGTGACATCGCGGAGCGTGACTTGTATTTTTGCATGTCTCTTGATGCACTTGTAAGATGGGTTTCAGCAGAGAAATCATGCTTCAAAGCTGGAAAAACCGGAGCTGCCAAAGTTCAGCGCTGAGAACATGACGTAAGGCGTCATCCTTGTCCAGCATTCGCAGCAGGAGGTCATTGCCTTGGACACAGGGCAACGCGGAGCACATCTCATATCTCGTCACATCTCGTCATACGCCAATCGTTTCAAGGGGTCTTCTCTACACCCCCATTCCTACCGCATCTCAGTCCACAGAGAAGAAGGAAGGCAAGAAGAAAATAAATGTGCAAAGGACAAAAATGACTGTAGATGCACACAAACTTGTATCAAAAATGCATCGAGCCCTGTACCTTTTGCAGTCTCTATGAGAATGCCTTGTTCTTCGAACAGTGAAGAGCTTGAAGGACATTTCGCGCGAGGCCACGCATGTTGCGCTCACAAACCAATTGGCGAACACACCCTTCGTAGTTTGAGATACGAATCATCTTGAATAGTGACAGAAGTATGAGGGCTCTGCAGGCTGCTCACTTGACTTTGAGCACTTCTAAACTTGAGACTCGCCAAATGGAAAAGTCCTCGCGGTGTCCTGCACACTACCATACACTACATACACTACATACACTACCACTTTTTGAGTGATAGTCTGGCCTAGGATGGCCTCAACTTGAATTATGGCTTTATATGGTTTAGGTGTACTAGCAGTTACTAGCAGCTTGACAGGAGCCTGGCTTTGCAACAGTCTCCTGCGACCGATAGCAAAACTCAGCATGCATCGGAATTCGTTCAGCACACAACTACGTTTTTGCGGGCATGGGTGAGAGGGCATGTGTCATTGGTGCGGTCTTTTACCCGAGCCCTAAATGACACAGGACACCTGTACAACTTGCCTTTTTTACTAGGACTTGTTCCCAGTGATTTCGATCTGAATCTGTGTTATATTGCCATCTGAAGCCATTGCCTGCAGGCCTTGGCTGTTTGGGTGACTCCAAATTTGGCTGTTTCTCTCAAAATAATTCCAAATATACATATTATACATCTGTTGCATACTGTTCTGAAATTCGGCTGAGGTGGGACTGTGGGACAGAGAAAGACATAAAAACACTATAGCAGTACTATAGCCACGATGCTCAGAAGGCTCTGGATGAGGTCTCAGAAGATCTGTTTTCGACATTTGCACCTGATGCCAGTGCTTGCTGCCGTTCTCCTGGTAGAACTTCCACATGTAGCCCTCTCCTGCAGGAACTTCGATAGGCTTGTCCTCGCTCCTTTCCTTGGCTGTTCTGCTAGTGAACCTCAAGTAGCGTAGCATCATGTGTGTGCGCAAGTGCTAGTGAACTTCAAGTAGCCTACTTACTTGTTTCAGAAAATGAATCATGACACCGAAACGAAAACGCTAAAACCGAAGTGTGAGCATGCCAAACATGTGAAAATCGCAAGAAACTCCAGGAACGCCGAGGTTCCTCTTTCCATTTGGGGATTGGAAGTTGGGTCCATCGACCAATGTCTTTGTCAAATGTCCACATGAAGCCGGGCCCCGCAACGACGGTGGGTTGCCTTTGTTGGAAGTCTAAACCATCAACGTCAAAAATGAAACCGTTCTGATATCCTTGGGCAAGAATCTGCCGACTCTCCTGCACCCCCCTTGCCTGAGTATTTCTGGAAAGAGATATTTTTAGGATGCTACTGTCAATCGAGAAGACAATGGGTCGTAAAAAGTATCAAAATTGGCAAACAAAAGCCGGGCTGCTCAAACTGATCCAAGACATGCCAATCAGGTATGTCCACCTGATGCCATTTGCCAGGATTGCCGCCCACAGAGGAAAACTTCCACATCAGGCCGTTCCCTGCATATTCTGTAGGTGGATGATTTGCGCTGTCCGCATACCAATCACCAATCCCTTCTTGGCTCCATTCCTTTCGACCATCTTTCTCGCTGTACCTCCACATCATGCCTTCACCAGCAGGCTGTGCTGGTGGATGAAGCTTGTTGTCTACCTCCCAATCTGGAATAAGCGCCTGCTTCCACACGCGCTTACCATCCACAGTGTCTCCTTGTGTGATCCAGCATTTATGCACTCTGTTGCCCTTTCTATTTTCAAGTCCCTTACTCTGAATGGCAATGCAGGCAAAGAAGCAAGACTGAGGGGGGGAACACCGACTGCCTTTACCTCTCGTCCAGGGTCACGAAAAAGCAAGAAACAACAAAGAGTATCAAGATATGAAAGATTTATCACTTCCAAAAAAAACCTTTAAACCAGTTACAGTAATTGTCCAATTCCGACCGAGAGACGAGACCACATGAGTCCCGGGCCAGCAGGCAAATCAGGTGCGTCTTTGGCATGCCATCGAGGAATTCTTTGCTGCTGCCAGTATTGATCCTCGACACCAAATCCATGCAACAAATATCAACAAATGACTTCACTACTGGTATGGAAGCACGCAGCGTTCTTGGTATACATTGAATTATATTTTTGGAGTCTCCCCTGTTGAAAGCTTTCTTCAATGTGCGATCTACATGTCATAGGAATGCACTAGGCTTTTTGTCCTCTGTGACATGCTCTGTAGAAACTTATAAATATCATTAAATATCTGAAGCAGGACCGCCAATCTCAGGATCTTTTCATAGGCTATGTCGCTATGTCAGACTGCGCCCCCGGAAGGTTGCCGTGCCGGCACCGTGCCGGCCTGATAGACCCACATCAAACCGTTGCCAGCTTCTTCGTGCGGCGGCCGAGTTGGACCATCTCGATGCCAATTGTTCCGATGCACTTGGTGCCAAGCCAACAAGCCATGCTTCCGTGTGCATTTCCACATGAAGCCTCGACCTTGAAAACCACAATGACAATGAGATCATAATCCACCAGAATCAGAATATTATCATATCAATTAATATCAATTGATATTGTATTTAATCAAAAATATCAAAGAACAATTGATAACCAACACCAAGACTGCCACGGTTACATACCCAGCGCGTGTCAATACTCACTGCTCTGGAACTCTCTCTATGTTGTGTGCTATTTTGGCTGTTTGGAGATTGGTACTTGAACGCCACTAATTAACTTCCATGGGAAGAGCTCTCGTGGTCCTCAGAAATAGACATACTCAGCTACAGTACAGTAACTCAATGATCCGAGTATCGATGGACCCGTGTACGCATTCATTATCGTTCAACGCACTTACTCACATTCACATGCCACCAAATTGCCCGCCAGCCAATCCCCGGCGGTCTGCCCCAAGGTAGCAAATCGAGTTGTAGGGGTCGGGCCAAGGTTCTGCTAAGTACTTCTCTCTAGTACTTCCTTCTGGTTCAATAAGAAATGTCAGGATCTAAAGTGTGTGTCGTAGCTGCTAGCACGGCCAAATTTATTCTTGCCCAAGTAGTACCCGGGCAAGCTGGGGCCAGAAGTTTCAAGAATTAAAACTTATGGGCAAAAACAGAATGCGCCCAGAGGATGTCAAACAGCACCATGTGCGCTGCAGAAGAATTCTCTTGACATCTATTGCTATTAGTTTCTTTCTTCTTGAAATGTCCTTATCATGGACCCTCTTTTCTCCTCTTCTCATCTCATCTCATCTCAACTCTTCTCTCAGCTCTTCTCATCTCAGCTCTTGACAGCTCTTCTCATCTCAGCTCTTGACAGCTCTTCTCAGCTCTTCTCACCTCTTCTCAGCTCCGCTCAGCTCTTCTCAACTGTTCCTTTCTCTTTGAATGTCGGCACGACGGAAATTTCTCTCCTAAACATCCTTTTTCCACGTTGTATGTATGCGTAGTGTCTTGTCATGCACTGTCGCGTGATTTTGTACATCCCTGCATGCTGTTGTACAGTTTGGTAACCACATTCCCTAGCCTCAGAGTACGTTACAGACCTCAGAGATCCCTGGATGACACGGACTCCATCTTCACGCAAGAAATCAACCAACGACTTATCGAATTGCTCACTCATTTACTCAATTGCTCAAGCACTCTCATTGTAGGCCTTCCTTTCTTTAAGGTCTTCCGTCCCTTGGAACATTACACCCCCAATAGTCCGAGCTCTTTTGGCACGGCAAAATCATCAAACTTAACATCATTGGGCACCTGCAGGCAGGAAGTGCTTCGCAGGCTGATCTGCACATAAACCGCGCAGTCCCCGAGGAACAGGAACTTGATGCCAGGCGCCAACCTGAATCAGCGACAACGCGCTCAAGTAGTAACAACTCACGGTGATACAACCTAGCATTGAGGTGGTCAAGGGCGGCACTCTTCGGGCATCTTCTACATATTGGTGGGCTGGTCAAGAAACATCAAGAAAACTGTTTCAAAAGCTGCTACACAAATCTCAATCCCGAAATCTGTCGCCGCCTTGGTGGCTCATGAGTGTTTCTTGCGTCACATTTGGAGGGTCTTATCAATTGTCCTTACGGTTAGAATTTTATTCTGTAATGATGTGCAAAAAGGGTCAACTTTGCCTTATTCGACCTGATCTCCCTTGCCCATAGCCATATTATATAGTCTGATCTCTCATCTGCATCATGCACGTGGCCGGGTGCCAACTTCTGATTCTTTGTACATCCAGCCTGCTGAAGCCACATAAACCCAGTGCCAGCATCCATGCTTGGGGGTTCTGGCTGACCATCTGACCAGCCTGAAGCATGGATACTTGCACACAGTTTGATCTTTTTTTAATGACTTGCTTACAATTCTCTGAACCGAGGGATTGCAGCTTGTTCAGTAGGTGCACATCTTTTAACATGCTGAGGTCCTTTTCTTTCGAACTGCTCATGCTTGGCATGTACTTGGCCCAATTCGTCAACACAAACTACTCCTAAGCTGCCAAGTAGGCAGACTAGCATCAGGAACCTTCCACGACATTGTTTTTGCATGTTGCGCATGCAGCAACTGCGTCAGTCCTGGGATGCAAATCTGTGTCCAGCCGTAGTCTTGTGGCTCAAAGCTCCACATGAAGCCTGCTACCAGGTGAAGAGTTGTGGATGTGATGGCTTTCTCAAAAGCATGGTTCATCTTGCGTTTGCTGGTTTTCTGCTAGAGCAAACCTTTTGAAATTGAGACGTGTGGTAATTTTGAGATCTATTATATTGACTATAAGGTGTTTTGCTTTGGCATTGACGGGATGATCTTGGATGAACTGGCCTTTTCAATTGATCGTTTATTGATGTTTATTGTCTTATCTTGAAGCTGCCACTTCAGATTGCTGGCCTCTTCCAGGCGGCACAGCAGGTTGCGGGTTGACCTCCTTTGCGATCCATCCAGGGATGAGGAGCTGTTCCCAGACCTGAAATGTCTTGACCGGTTCTTGGCTTACCGGCTTACCCGCTTACCCTCTTGGCTGGATCTAGCAGTCTACAAGGCGGCATGCAGGAACGCTGTATTGATACAGTATTTCAGCCAAGCCACTTTGCCGTGTCTCTCTTGGAAAACCCACCGCATACCAGGACCAGCCCGAGTATTGCATGGACGCGAAGGATTCTGCATCTCTTTTGGCAGTTCCTCCTGGAAGCTGTGCGTTTTCAAGACAGCCCCAAGAATGCACCTAGTTCACAAGTCGGCGCTGCCTCAGCCATGGAATACATATGTATGCAAGAGTGTAAAGAAATGTGGACTTTGACGCACATTCAGGCACTTTCCCCATTTTTGATAGCATCGATTTCACGGCCAGTAAAAAATCAAACTCCCGTTCCGGTATCCCCAGCCAGAATCACCTGGGTCCATCCGTATATCGTGTGCTTCCACTGCAGCCCAGGACCAGCCTCAAGAATACACAGCTGTAACGAACCAGATCGAACCAGGGCAAGTGGCAGCACAAACTGCACAAGTCAAGTTGCTGGTATCCGTGGAATTTCTCCAATACCACCATGGCGCATTTGCGCAGGAATTTGTTCCCAAATGGGTCCTGCAACTGCAATGGAATCTGTGACTCCCAAAAAAGGCATTTCCCACTGTGAGCAGGAAGAACTTTTAGGAATCACTGAGCAGATTTAAAAAAAGATGCCAGCAAATCTTGTCTCACTCCAAATACCTTCCGCTGCTCTCTCCTTTGAGATCGGACCGTCGATGCCAAATGAAGCCATCCCCCACAGGTGTTTTTGGCATATCCAGAGAAGTTGCATTTGGAATACAAACCTGGGCAACATGAAGAAACGGAAACTCACAAAGGATAACCTGGGAAGTTGCAGAGTTTGTGGCTTCCGTATCAAAGCCGTCAAGACTCTAAGGGTTCCTGGCCCTCCCAACCGCAGCTCAACCTGTGGCTTTACCTTTCCAGAGCCTGTTTGAACTGCACCAATCTAGCAAATCGACTGCATCAAACCTGCGTGATCAAACCTGCGTGATCCACGCCTTACATGTCCCTACAACAACAGGAGTTCGCTCGCATATAACGTTTCCAGCAACTTGCTTCCACGTAGAACCGTCCTGTAGCCACATGAAGCCACGCCCTGCGGGGTTCTTGTGAACTCCATCAGGTATCCGATGCTGCCTAGGACTGAGCAGGTTTGATGGGGGCTTGAGATTCTGAGAGACACAGCGAAAGAAACGCCAAAAACCCTTGGTAGGTCACACGGACACCTTGGATCCTTGAAAGCACTCAGAGCTTACTGGCTCCAACTTGAATTCCAAAGGCAATAGTGAAATTTGAACCCTCCCATGTCATGAGTTTTGGGCAGGCTGCTTCCACTCACGTCCTGAGCTCTCAAACTTCCACATAAATCCATCCTCAAGAGGCCTTTCACATGGTAGTCTTGGCCCTTTCGCGTGGTCATCCTGTATTGCCTCCTCCACTTTCTCTTCCCCTTCCTTATGACATTGCAGCCCGTTTAGAGGGCAAGCATTGCACACCCAGCATAGATCTAGCACTTCCTTGTGTGCTTTTGCACAGCTTCCCACCTGCCACACAGCGCCATCTGACTGCCTATCAGTGGCTTTTCGTGCTACAACCTCACAACAACATCGTAGGAAAGCATGCTTATTGAAGCATACCAGTCAGTGTGTGTGCGTGTGTTCTTGAGTCATCAATTGGTCGCGTCCCTGACACCATTTTTCTTCACTTGGCTCGATTGCAGCTAAGGGGAAGTCTCAAGACCCGTAAACAGTCCGCGCACCTTTGAGAAAGCATGCGTCGCGCGATCTTTACAAGACGCCGTCCTTGGCTTGTCAAAATTTGGTGAAGTCCTCTTTGTATACTTTGTGTCTGTGCTGACTTTGAACGATGACCTCAACAACGAAGCCTCAGGGTTGACCCATGGACCCATAGATGAGTTTCATGTCAGCCTGGCTCTTCTCCCATTACGATGTGCTGGTTTAAGATTTCTTTTGGCCCTGCACATTCAAGACAAACCTTGAATGAGATAAGTACAAAACGCATATTATCTATTGTGTCCTGCCAAGCTTCTGACCAAAAATGCTACAAAGCCGGTCACAGCCCAAGGCAGCATGATCACACGCAACACCATGCTTGTCGCAGCAATAAGCAGTCCTCAGAGGAGCGGAAACGTGCCTTCATGCTTCCACTTTTAGGCTGAACCTGGGATTAACAGATCCAATCCGAACAAAGAAAGCAATTGTCGCCAGCGGTAATAATTACAACCCCAAATCTACGCCATAGATAAAGTAAGCCAACTTTGGTGGTAATGTTTCTTTTTGCTGTTCGGCAATATTTGTTCTCACGTTCTTTTGCAACTATGTATTCGTTTTCATCAGGCGATTTGTTGGGCAAAGCTATTCACTCCCCTTCCTTGAAAGGCGGGGGGCTATTAATCCGAGCCCTACAACAATGTGCTCACTTTGGGCCTTTGTTCAATCATTTGTTTTGACACCATATGATCATTGGTTAAATGCATTCCTGAAACATGCTAAAACACGGCATGAACGCTGTTAAACGTCTTAAAACCTACTTAATTAATATTTTGGGCTATGAGCTGGCTGCCGGCGTAGGACCCTGCATCAACCAAGGAGCTTCTTTGATGTCCATGCTGTCTTGTAGCTGTCTTTTTGCAACTCACAATCAAAGGGATCTGAAGAGCAGCCTTCTTGCTTGGTCTGGGCGCAGCAATACGCCTGTCATTTGAGCGGTTGTGCAATTTCAAGGGCAGAATCGAAAACACAGACTTCTGGTGGCGAAGACGGATCGCAATGCACAAGCTGCTCGACCTTTGATGTTTTGAACAGGACAACTCTTTGGAAAAGGCTGCAGAAACTCATGACTATTGGCCTTCTTCTCCTCCGACCAATTGAGATCCCAGCTTTCCTTTTCCACGTTGCCTAGGGAATAGGGCCAAGCATACGTACACATATGTATAACATACACATACTTATTCCCAAGCACTTGAAAGTCTGACTGTTCGACTGAGTAGGGCACAGTCAAAGGATGTGGCCGTGGATGCATGACTCCAGTAGCCCGAAGCTGGGTGTACATGATGGGTTTTGCCCGCAGAATGAGCACCGCTGTCAAAAGGACTAAATTTTAGAGTCCTTGCATTGTCAGAGTCCTTTTAACATCATCTTAACTGGCTCTGGCTATGAGGAAAGGTAAAACAAAAGCAGCGCTGCGAAATCAGTTCTCTTTTAGCACCAGAGACCAAAGAGGACCAATGCGAGTCCAAGCGCAGCGATAAATATGAAATGCCTGATATATCTTGATACTTGAGCATTGGCAGGTGGTGTTGGAGGGGCAGAGTGAAAAGGACAATTCCCATCCTTTTTGCCCTTGGTCCTCATTGAACTCTGCTCCGTGACAAAGTAGTTCTTGAGCAGTAGACCAATGCCATATCCCGCAAGTACAGTCAAAATCATACCCAACAACATACAAAAGACGTTGCCGCAGGAACAACCTCCGTACCTTGGATTGCACTTTTGATTTCTGACCATGAAGCATCACATGAATCCCTTCATTCAATTTTTGAAAGATTGGTGCTTGCAAGACAGAATCCAGCCCAAGGGCAAAGGGGTAGGCTGCTGAGCCCCTGAATGATTGGCAGTGGTCGAAAAGATTGTAAATGATTGTAGGGAGAAGGGATGGCTATAGCATTTCAAAGCACAAAATAATTAGACATAAGAATTAAGCAAATAGTTGAATAATGTTAAATAGCCATTGCTTCTTCGATGTGCTGCCACTGTACAGGCACCTTGGTTGCCCGATGTCTCCTTTGCAAATTGATTTAATGACAACTTTTCCGACAGACTTCTTCCCCAAAGAAATCAAAAAAGGACAAAAGGCTGTTTCTTACCAAGGGGCGTCAATTTCTCATGAATATCATAAATGAACATGTTTTCCTGCACTAAGTCACTATTGCTCTTTCCTACTGTGGGGCTAAATTTGCCTCTGTGACTGTGAGCTGGCAAAAGATCACCATCCATCCAGGTCAAAAGCTTCTTATAAATTACGAGTATGATGAGTATGAAAGCTTCATACATTTATCGATTTTTCAAATGTTCGGAGCACATGGAAAAACGATACTGTTGGTTGGGTGTCAACATAATGACCTCCGCAACAAATATAACCTCGCAGATTGTGTCGTATCAACTGATGTCACACCATGCGACTGGAAAGCTATATTCCCATATACATATATATACATATATATATATACAGAATCATGCACATTTATATGTTCTACATTCTACGACAGTGCCCAGACTTAACCCATGAACTACTTCCTGGATCTTCAATCATCTTCATAGATCTTCATAGAATGCATCTGGTCCTTCTGATCCTGTCATGTTTCTTTGGAGTGTCAGTGTAGTTTGTAAGTCTGCTAGCCATCTTGACCAACCATTTCCTGCGAAACCCACTTAAGGAAACAAAGACTAAGACTGAGATACAGAGAGCACTGCTTAGAAGGAAAGCAAATAGTAAGGCGAACACTAGAGTTCATTCAGTGACCTCTGGAAGGATCATAATGGAATAGGCCGCAAAGAGGTGTATGGGCTGTACATTCTGTTTGAGGTCCCTGATAACAACCCTTATCTTTCCTCTAGACACTTTTCTACTACCACAAAGCCCTCTGCAAATGACCCACAAGCACATGGCAGTGAATTATTTTGGCCTGTACAGAGAATGATCCTTTGTGCAAGCAGGCCAAAACTCCTTGTACAATTTGGATGTCGCTTTCTTAGCTTGACTGGATTAAACTAAACCCATGCTGCCTGCATTATCTGATTCTTGCTCTCCCAAGCTGTGCAAATAGCCTTGCTTCAGGTGGAGAGTCCAACTACTTTGCAGCTTCAGGCACTTGTGATGGACGACATGTTCTTTCTCGTAGGCCCCATGCCTCTCCCCGACAAACAGCATCTGGTTGGTCCTCATTCGGATCTGATTTGGGGGACTAGAAGCTTCGCAGCTGGTTTCACGGATGCTCAATCTGCATTCCAAAGGTTAAAACTGTCCTGCAGAACTTGCCTGCAACATCTGCAACATCAACAAAAATGAGATCTGTAAACCTGACAGCAGATGGCAGCTGACATGACATGAGGACCGGTCTTTGAGTAGCTGCCCTGACCAGCACCAACATGTACCCATTTCTCCCGCTGGACAGTGGAGAATCCTTAGAGGCAGAAGCTAGAAACTAAACAAACATGTGCCGCATGGGAACTCAAGGAGATAAAAAGAAAACTTGTGTTTCAGGGATCTTCAAGGATGGAGGTTGCCATCAGGATGCTGCATCCAAGCCGCCACAATCGCCTTCTCCGCACTGCTCACAATCGTCTAGCTGATCACGAGGTTCTTGTGCATCCACTCCTTGCGTCAAATGCTCCAAAGCAGGGCCACATCACACAGAGCAAAGTCATGCAAAACCCATGTTTATCGCACCATATCGCTGCAGATTGAAAGTAAAAACAGTAGGGCTTAATTTAGACATGCAGGGGGTGAAGCAGAATTGATCCCATTGATCAATCTGATGTCCCAGTGGTTGGTTCTGTAGCATGCGCGACCTATCTGAAAATGTTGGTCATCATCTACTGCCCCTCTTCCAGCCCAGAATGTCTTTGAAATTTTTCGTTTGAAAGGAATCAGGAAGAAACACTACGGCTTTGTCGGATCTAGCAAAAAATCTAGAGATTGCAATGCCTTTTTTCAAAATTTCATTACAATACATGAAATTCACAACTACGTCTCTAACGGAAACCACCATATATTTCATGGAATGCAATCTTTATCAAAGAATATATATATATAATATGTATTAATATGTAATGTATACAAAAAGTAGAGATGGATTTTCTGTTTAAAACAAGGTTTCAACGCCTGTAAGAAGCCGTGTCGGTTATGACATCAGACAATCACAGGATGATGGTGGAATTGTCCGAAACCGTAGTAATTTGCACATGTTCATTTTCTTCAACAAATTTCCATTAAAATTCCATGGAACGGTCGCCTCAAAATTGGAAAATCTAGTGTTTTACCACAACAAAACTGTAATTTTGTGTCCTGAGAGCTTCGTGGAAAAGTTCCTTTTTTGGCAAGGGAACGTCCAGCAGCGTAGCATGACGATGCATGACGTATTTGTGGAAGTGCAAGAGAACGTCCAGCAGCGTAGCATGACTTATGTGTTGAAGTGCAAGAGAACGTCACAACATCCGGAAGTGCAAGAGAACGTACCATGTAGTTGAAGTCAAAAAGATTCTTATTACCTCCCCCACCCCCCAGCCCCCCACCCCAAAATATAAACAGGAGCATGGCCTCTTACTGGCGTTTACACCTAAAACAAGAGTATATATTATGCGGAAATGTTTCTTCCTTCAAGAAAAAATCTTTGTGGAATGCTTTATCTTTGAACCAAGTGCTGCATGCTTTCAGGGCATACACCATTTTTTACACGAATACTGCTTAAACATGCTTAAAAAGTATACTGACCTAAAGCATGTGCCGTGTTTGAAAGCACTCCTACTTCTTAAAACCTGCTTTCTTGAAAGGACCCGTCAGAAGCCGACGTGTGTCTCAAAGAATACAGCACCTTAAAATGAACATGCTGTCAGAGAAGACTGCACGTCTTCGAAGGGAAAAAAACAGTTCAAAGGAATACTGCGCAGTTTAAATGGAAACTGTAGCTTTTGGAGAGCTACTGCACTTTCAGAATGAACTACTGCATATGAAAAAGGCATGCTGAATATTTTGCAGGAATATTGTATATTCTTCAATGACAATAGGCGCACTAGACTATATATACTGCAGTCTTGAAAAATTTGCTGTGCGTTTTAATCAATGCTGCTTCTTTGCAAGAAAGATGCATTTTTAGCAAGGACATCTACTTTTGCCGAAAGAATAGTGCACTTTTAAAAAGAATAGGGCAACTTTGAACACTTGTACATGGTAATCTGTGGGAATGTTGTGCAGTCCCAGACAAGAGTCTCTGAGAATTGTTTTTGGATTGTTTTGTTTTTTCGAGGTCTTTTCCCGAATGCGTAGCAAGGGTTCCCGTTTCACTCTGGGGGTCTGGGGGTTGAGGGTGTGTTCGCTCGACGTTGCGTTTGTGCGCGCCACCATCCGCAACTGTTCGCTGCCTATGGTAAGTTCTGCAAAAGGGGTCACTTTTGGAGGTTGCGCATGTCGCGTTGCTTCGTTTCGCGTGGCAGGCGTGGCACTTCGTGACATTCAGACGTGTTTTGTAACGTGTCGAAAGTCTTTTTGTGCGGCAGGAGCAATACTTTTGCGACGTTTTCAGAAGATGCGTTGCAGTTTTCGTGGCAGGCGCAGCACTTTGGACGCATCCATCATCATTTTGCGTGGCAGCCGCAGCACTTTAGACGTGTCGTGTTGCGTGTTTTTTGCGAATCGCGTTGTCAGGGCTGCGTCAAGTGGCGACAAGGTGCAAATTCCGTGACAGGCGTGGCATTTTGTGAGATGTGCTGAAAATTGACGGAAGCCTTGCACGAAACATAGATTTTAAGGTAGCAATTTTGGAGCTTCATAAGAAAACTCGTAAGAAAACGTCGATTTTGAAGCTACAAAGTGTGAAAATTGGAGGAAGTCTCGCGCGAAATGCTCGTTTTGATGCTCCCACGTGTCTCGTCTCGAGTCTCTGGTTTGACTGTGGCCTCGCCGTGTCTATGCGGGGAAGCTGCAAAACCTCTCCTTTTAGAAGGTTTCCAAGCAGGCTGTCTGTCATGTCGTTTTCCGTGGCAGGCGCGGCGCTTTGTGACATTACAACCTGTTTGATAACGTGTCGAAAGTCGTTTTGTGTGGCAAGCGCAGTACTTTTGCGAGGTTTTCACAAGATGCGTTGCAGTTTTCGTGGCAGGCGCAAGATTTTGGAGATCTCTGTCGTCATTCACTTCAGACGTGCGTGCTCTACACTCCACACTCCACAGTCCACCCTTTACACTTCATGCATTCCACGCTTTACACTCTACACTCCAGACTCTGCACTTTACACTCTAGACTTTACACTCTACACTCCAGCCTCTACAGTTTACACTCCACACTTTACACTCCACACTTTGCCCTCCACACTCCACACTCCACACTCTACACTTTAGACTCCAGACTCCACACTTTACACTCCATACTTCACACTTTACACTCTACACTCCACACTCTACCCTCCACACTCCACACTTTACACTCCACACTTTGCCCTCCACACTCTACACTCCACACTCCACACTCTACACTTTAGACTCCAGACTTCACACTTTACACTCCATACTTCACACTTTACACTCTACACTCCACACTCTACCCTCCACACTCCACACTTTACACTCCACACTCCACGCTTTACACTTGACACTTTACACTTTACACACCACACTCTACACACGACACTCCCCACTCTCCACTTTACACTCCACACTTTACACTCCACACTCCACACTTTACACTCCACACTGTACACTCCACACTCTACACCCCTCACTTTACACTACACACTCCACACTTTACACTCCTCACTCTACACTGTACACTCCACA
>Ga0126342_10012866_pt1 | contig 14875 bp, 9 predicted proteins | sample Cyp1metagenome_FD_92528 | JGI IMG/M metagenome (GOLD analysis project Ga0126342, IMG submission 92528) | Coral microbial communities from Lord Howe Island, Old Settlement Bay, Australia - Cyphastrea 1 metagenome | ecosystem: Host-associated > Invertebrates > Cnidaria > Coral ...
ATATAGTTATATATAGTTATATATAGTTATATATAGTTATATATAGTTATATATAGTTATATATAGTTATATATAGTTATATATAGTTATATATAGTTATATATAGTTATATATAGTTATATAACTAATCTGGGATATATAGTTGATGATGAGATATATAGTTATATAGTTATATATAGTTTATAATTATATAAATATAAATAACTATAATATTTTTTTTGGATATCATCTGGGATTAACTATAAATCTCATCTACTACATAATGATATATATATATATGGGTATGATCTCCAATATGGGTATGGATCAATACCTATAAACATACCATTTTTAGGGGGATGAACATCCATAAATCCCAGCTATTTTGATGTGAACTACAGGGGTACAAGGTTTTGACACACTGCCATTTTTGTTCCGATGGGATTAACTTCTAATGATTAGTGGATGAGATTAACTGATAATCAGTTAATGGATGGGATTATATAACTTAGAATGATTGGTTATAAACCATCATTAATCATCATGACGCCAGCCCAATAAATCACCACTGGTTAGAAGGGATTCATCGATAGTTTTTTGTCAGAAAAAACCATATGACTGGGCAGTTCTGGTTGGCTGGTGGACCTTCCAATGGTTATCCTGTGGGCCAGCGGAATCCACCAATTGATGCTACTGCAAGTGGGTTTCAAGCATGGTGCTGCAGGATTTCTGAATTTTCTGGGCTGCAGGTTTTTTAGGTTTCTCCATCCCCTTTTTTTGACCAAGGTTGAACTCCCAGCCCAAGGCAGTGGGTGAACTCAGTCCGCGTTCAGTGAATTTTTGGGGCAGATTTTTTGGAAAACCAATGGTAGTTTGCCTGAATTGGTGGTTTTTCAGCGGATTAGTGGTGCTCTGACCCATCAGTTTCATGATGAAAAAAACTTCTGCAACTGGTGAATTTTTGCGTGGATGGAACAAGCGGTGAGTTTTTTTTGTGATACCACAGGGAATCGGGGACGATTCGTGGGATTTTTTATATGATTAAAACATCTCAAGGAGGGGAGGTGTGGAAGGAACACCATGGAGATAAATCGGTGTTGAGTATGGGGGGTCGAACCATGTTGAACCATGTTGAAAGTCATCCATCCATTCAATCATGACCATATTTTTCAGATTTCACATTTCGATTCTTCTTGTGTAAGACACCTGAAAGCTTAGAACCCCAAACAACCAAAAATGAATGGCACGTTTCACCCTCACCGTGAAGATTACATGCCATAAAGCGAACCCTTTTTCTTGGAAGACAATTATAGTATATAAACTACATCGTCATTGTTATTTGCTTTGGGTTTTCATTTCAGTCAATGGTACATTTGGTTGTACACCTGAAATTGAGGTACTGTGCCATACAAGGCCATTCTTATATATCCTTTGTCATTTCATTGGGGAGCTTCCCTTAGATTTAACTGACTTAGAGCTAGATCATCTTGAATCATATTTTTTGTAACATCCAAAAAATGGGCACCTGGAAAAAATCCATCTTTTGTTCACTGGAGGCCTTCACTCCAATATATCAGTTGGTTTAGTTCTGACATCCAGTGGGTCAAGATTGGCGACTGGTTCGAACCAGCAAATCTCTGACGATTCAACCCCCAGCTTTGTTGAACATGAGGTTTTTTTCGACCATATGTTCCATTATAATTTGCCATTTTTACCTGGTTCATCCACTCCAAGCTCCCTTTTTCTGAAAGATTGATCTTGCACTTGCTGATTTTTTTTATTTGTTTTTATGTGTTTCCATTTCAAAAAAATATGTTCCAATTGTTGAATGTCATGTTTTTCTTTATTTTCCCCCAAATTGTTGAAGATTGATATGTTCCAAGTGCTCGACATGTTCTTCCATTTTTTTTCTTATGCCCATCCCTAGCCTGACACCCAGGTGTCGCGGTGGCTTCAACTGCGTGATGGAGCGACCACCAGCCCCACGAATGGCCCAGGCGTGGTGGAGGAAGGGATTGTGGATAGGGTTTGGAAACCTTCCCCCCTTCTTAGGGAGGTCATATGGGTTCACATTGGATGATTTTGGGAGGTAACATGGGCTAACATTGGATTATTTTTGCCGGAACTATGGGGACTAAAAATCATCACAGTTCCGGAGATTTTCGACCAAAGAGTCTGGGATTTGAAGCAGCAAAGATGTGGATTACACCCCCATACGGCCATATGGATTTAGCCACGACATTTAAGTGATCAAATTCGAAGAATGTCGGCAGTGAAACAGGATATTGGCTGAAACTTTGAACATCCAAATGATCACTGGTTGGTGGTTTGGAACATTTTTTATTTTTCCATAATATATGGGAATAATCCTTTCCAACTGACTTTCATATTTTTCAAGATGGTTGAAACCACTAACCAGTATACACCTGGTAATCAAACATGGCAATGAGAAATCCTCTATAAATGGAGGTTTTTTCGTGGGACACTCATCTTTAAATGGGGATTCACAGTCGGGTTTCAGCCAAATGTCCCTTGCGACACATCAAAATCCGGGGATTCCAAACCTTTGTGAACTCCGCGGCCATCTGAGAAGTGCATGACTGTTGTTCCATATCTTGCAATCTTAAACCTTGGTGAAGGCACGGAAATTGCGAATCAAAGCCGCAAAAGAAGGGAAAGGTGGATCTGACCACAGAAGTACACGCTTTAAGTGATGGTTATTGAAATCATGGTGGGGAAAATGTTCGTTCCAACATTTCATGGTCAATGTGAATCAATGTTAATCATTTAAGTTTTTGAAGCATGTTGGGAACATGTTCGTTCCAGCATTTCATGGTCAATCAATCTTAATCCTTAAAAATCACCACCATGGTGTTTTCCCCAACAAAAAAACCATTGTACCATTGTAGCATTTTAATAAACCATTGATGGTAGTTTTGATGGGGAAAACCACCACCATGATGTTAATCACTTATCATCTGGTTATTTAACAGTTCGCCATGGAAAATCACCATGCTATTAATAGGTAAACCATCTATTTCTATGGGCCATCTATACCATGGCTATGTTAGTCATAACCAGAGGGTATATCCCATTAAATCCCATTAAATCCCATTAAACCACCATTAAACCACCATTAAATCCCATTAAACCACCATTTTCCAGGTTGGGTAAAATGGAACAATGGTGTTTAAAATCCCCATGGCCAGGCCTGGGCTTCAGCCTCCATGAGGTGGAGACCCTCTTTGCGGTTCGGAGTGCCCAGGAAGTCACCCTAAAACGGACGGTCACGGTCGACGGTGCTGGAGGTTTTTTCTTTAACAAAGAGGGACCGAAGTCGTTGGGATGGCATCAAGGATTTTTTTGGGATCGAACTTGATTCCGAAAAATCCATCAAGGAACTTTTTTCTTGATTTTTGGGATGGCAGAAGTTCAATGGATCAAGGAATCAAAAGGAATCTTAAGTTCTTTTGGCCCCAAATCCCAAAAATCTCTGATTTACCTCCAAGATATGGCAAAGTGAATGGTTATAACGGAAATGATTGATGACCGTTGGCATGCGGCATGATGTATGCTGGGGTTCACTGTACCCTAGTTTTAGACAAACCCAGTGGGAAAACTTAAATATGCCCTCTGGTAAACGTTTACATGACTATGGAAAGATCCACCATTTTTCATGGGTAAATCAACTATAAATGGCCATTTTCAATAGCTTTTTGTATGTTTACCAGAGGCTATGGCAAGCACAGGATCTTGAAAAACATGTTTTGATGAAATGATGGACAGGTCCTCGGAACTGGATTGAGGGAATATCTTTGGGATGGGAATGTTTGTTGGACTACCCTCTGGTAATTTAATTTAACATAGCTATTGAAAATGACCATTAATAGTGGATTTTCCCATTAAAAATGGTGATTTTCAATAGCTATGTTAAATTACCAGAGGGTACTGAGCACAAAGTTTGTCTCACCAATTTTCAGACAGCCTCAAACCTTTCCATAGGCACCGCGTCACCGCGTCCCAGAATTTGACTTCCTGAGTTGGACTCCCAATGATGACCTGTGTATTTTTGTATAGCTATCACAATGGAAGAGAGATGAACTGTTGATTTGGGATGATTCCCACCAGAAAAACACGGGCATTCCCATCCAGAATTACGTTAGTTGGTCGGTGTGAAAAAACGTGCTGGGAATCTTGATGGCTACGTAATATCACTCAAAGGAGGATATCCATTGGTTACCCTCTGGTAATTTGTTACATAGCTATTGAAAATGACCATTTATAGTGGATTTTCCCATGAAAAATGGTGATTTTCCATAGCTATTTTAATTTACCAGAGGGTAACAACGATCTCAATCTCAGAAACATGAATTGAAGCATTGAAACCATTGGAGTTCCATGAGCACCAACTATTTTCATGTGCACATTATGGGTTCGACAGGGAGTTTTAAGCATATCCCCAGAGTACCCACATCCAAGCAACAAGTGAAACATGAAAGATCACCAATGACATCTAAAGAGGTGAACCTGGCGTTGCTGGCATGTGTAAGGACACCCTATAATGATCTATGATGGGACCCCGTTCCAAACTCACTTTCCATACTCGGTCGTCGGTCCCGAGAGATGCCAACAAAACAAGAGGCTACCTGGGTAGCCATGAACCGAAATTCGGTGTCAGACGGCGTGAGTTGGATCTGCATCACAATCTAAGAACAAATCTGATGGACTGGTAATGTCTATGACATTCTATGACTATGATCTATGATCTATGATTATATCTATATCTATATCTATATCTATATTTGTATCTATATCTATATTCTATATCTATATCTATATCTATATCTATACATATATATATATATACACATATGTATCTATATCTATATCGATATCTATATATATATATAGATATGATATGTGTATATATGTATAATATGGTATATTAGCATGATATAGTCTCAACCATCCCAGTTTTAAACACCCCAATTGCTTGGTCCATACCATTGACTCGCTCAAGGCCCAAACATGGCCAAAAACAGTCGAGGGAACATTGACAGGAAGCCATGGTTTAAGTGCCATTGCTGGAAAAATATCGGAATACAATGTGGGTAAAACAATGCTATCTGCACCATCCCCCAGTCATCAGCATTTTGATAGGTGCTATGGTTACCATTCCAAATTAAATAGGTGGTAAAATAACCAACATCAACCAACATTAACCAGTACTAACCATCATTGACCATTATCCCATCCCATTATACTGGTTGGTTAATGGCACTGTTCTACCCACATTACATGGCGATGCTGCTTGAGTCCGCCATGGATGGGTCCCGCGCCGGTGCCGGGCCCGGGCTGCCCGCAGCTCGAAGGCTTGGACTTTTTGGGAAGAACCGCAGTGGTGATACGGAGCTTTCAAACCCCAGAAATTTGCTGCTTGGTGGTTTGGAACATGTTTTTTTCCTCCATATATTGGGGATAATAATCCCAACTGACCAATATTTGTCGGTGCTTTTTTCTCCATTCAGTTGGGGAGAATCATCCCAACTGACTTGACCAATATTTTTCAGAGGGGTAGGTAGGTATACCACCAAGCAGTTTGAGATGGAACCCAAAGAACTCCCTATTTCCCACAGGAAGATCATCTTCCAAGCCCCCCATGTGAACCAACGCCCTGCTGCCATGCCATCGTCAGGGTTTCAGGCCTCCGTTGCTTGATTCCATGCTCTTACCACAATCAACTGACATTGTGAATGTATTTATTTACACTCTGGTAATTTAACATAGCTATTGAAAATGGCCATAGAAATAGTGAGTTTTCCCATGAATAGCATGGTGGTTTTCCATAGTTATGTAAACGTTTACCAGGCCGGGTATATCTTAATATATTAAATGATCAATGGTGATATAGGAAGATATTGATATTGGCATTGTTGTTGGGACGATACATGGAGATCTTAGATTTCCCTAAGTAAATCTTCATATAACATGCTACCAGCTAGCGATTTTGTGTTGTGCCCATCAGGCGATGGTGGCCCCTTTCTGGAGGCGAAAAAAAAACTGGGCGCCGGTTTTTTTTGGGGGGAAAGTGAGGTATAGTTTACTGGGTTAGTGGATTATAAATGAAATCACTGGGTTAGTGGACTATTCCCGGGGATTTTTGTGGATTAAGTCTACTTATCCCATTTATAACTGGAGTTACCCTCTGGTAAAATAACAGTTCGCTATGGAAAATCACTATGCTATTCATGGGTAAATATCCACTATTTCTATGTGCCATTCTCAATAGCAAACTGTAAGAAATTACCAGAGGGTAAGCCACTGGATTTTAGGGAGATCTCATTTTCAGAAACGATTTGGGCGTCATGTTCCGGGGTCTCGGACGAAGCTCTTTTGGTGCACTCCACCACACTGGAGCTGGCATCTTTGCCAAGGTCCCAGTTTTTGGGCCTCCCGTGGAGTTTTTGGTGACGATCCAGCCTGATGATATCTGATGATTTTGCAATTGGCCATGGAAAAATCACCTTTTTTGGTATCACAGATATTTTCCCAAAGTCACAAAGTCAGGATTTTCCATTCCCATGTGCCCATGTGACATGATCAGAGTATCCGTTTGCAACTTCCAAAAGATGGTCCTCTCATCCATTTTTTCCAAACACCTTTGGATATGGTATGGGACTGTCAGAGACCAGCGGTTGTGGTTCCTTTTTAGGTCGACTTGTTGGTGCATTTTTTTTGGGATTCTGCTTGTTTGACTCCATTTTTTGGGGGAGGTAGCCAGAAGACAACACATCATTTATATTCATTTATGGGGTAATAAATATGGATGTTTCTTAAAATGGAATATCATATACCCCCAAATGGCAATTTTCACGGGGGGAAGTTATGGACACATGATTTTCTAAACCAATGGATTCTGGGATCCCCGTTTTTTCAGACAAATCCATGGGGTAAAAAACCATCTAAACTCTTGATTATTGCTGGTTATATATCCCACAATCTTCCTATTATATAATTAATAATTAATAATAGTCGCATCAATATCACATGAAGAGTTAGGATAGGCTGTGGCCATCTTTTTGCCTTTGATAAAAAACCTAGGCATCACATGGAATCCGTATTTTCAATGGTTCAAACCACATCTAAAACACAGATCCTCCACCTTTTTATCCCTGGGGAGGCTGTAGCTTTGGAGCTGCCAACATGGCGACAGCAACCGCAGAGGGGCACCAAAGTACTGAGCCAATGTGCCAGGTGGGAAATCCATCTGGGTAAATTTCATCACGACCTCACTACGACCTCACTGGAAATCATGGTTAGTAAGGGAAATCATCCCCAAATGGCCGCAAGATTCAGGTTAGTGAAATATTATAATTTACCCAGATTGATGGATCCCCCAACCCCATTTTGGGGCGGTCACGGGGTACCCATTTGCGACGCAAAGGGGCTGGACATCACGCTTGAATTTTGGGTCATGGGAGGTTGAAGGATGTCCCACTTTTTGTGGGAACCCACTGAATGGACCCATGCAAACCAAATACTGTAAGAATCGGATAAACATCTGATACGCACAAAAAAAATCTGGGTTGAAGCAAGCGACACGCAGACAGAATGAACAGAGATGGAGGTTGCCCCAGATTGATCAGTATGAAAACGACAGCAAACGCTGACATAGAATGTAGCCAGCTTTTTTTCCAGGCGATACCAGCACGACTAGAGGCTGAGTGGGGTTGGTTTACAGTTACTGTTGGGTTTGCCACATCAGCCATATATTATAAATTGTGATCATCCACCAGTCTCCCAATTAGATTTAGATAGTTAAATCCCATTCCATCTTAATTAGTATTCGTAGTACTATTGGGGTTGCCACATTATTTTTCATATTTTCTTGGCTAAATTCCCCATGTCCCCGTAAAGGCAATGGTTTCATGTAGATTTCCATTAAACCAACCAACTGACCATTATATATATATATATAAATACATAAGACTAAAACAAACCCCAATTCTAGGGGTTGCATGATCTATATTATATTTATTGCTATCATCTTCTATCATTAATTAATTACTATTATTATCATTATATATATTATCATTGCATGTCATATTATTTTTGGGTTTACCATCACCGCCGTTATACGTGAAGTTTCCGACGTCCAAACGCGCCAGGTTGGGCCGTTCCGTCTCTTGGCTCCGAGATGAATTCTCGGCCGGGGATGACATGATCTGAGCATATCCCAAGCAACGTAGGGATGACGGCAAGATCTGGGTAAATTATAACAACATCACAAGTTGGACATCATCAGCGCCAGTGAAACTGCGGCCACCAAGCAGGTACAGCGGTTTTTTGGAGGAAAAATGAGGCAGGTAGGTTTCCGAGCCAAGTGGTCTTTGCCGTTGCCAGACAGGGTTGAAAGGACAGACCAACTCCCCTCCAACAGAGGGAAAGCTTCGGGGGTTGCACTGTTTAGCCGTTGGCCTATCCGTCACCTACATGGAACCATTGCTGATGCCACTCTAGCCACTTCAAGGTTGGCACATTTCCTAATTGATGTGGGGGTAACCCAACTTCAATGTGTTGTCATATATGGGTTGGCACAGTCCGGCATGGATAGAGCAAATACTAATCTCATTCGTGAAGCGCTGACAGCTGTTGATTCTTATCCTCTACCATTTGTGATTATGGGTGATTTCAACTGCAATCCTGGGGCCATTCTGGCGGAAGAACTTGAAGCTAGACAGATGGCTGACTTGCGCACGCTCCATCTGCAGCTCACAGGGCAACCTATGCCCCCAACGTGTAAGGGAGTAACTACCCCTGACATGGCAATCTGCTCTCCCGAGGTTGCCAACTGGGTCTCACAAGTGCATGTCTGCCCGCCTGGGGACTTTGATACCCACCAGGTAGTCACATTTAGGTTGCAGATACCAGCAGATGTTCAGTACGCGCAATGCCTCCAGTTGCCTCGCACTTGGGTTGAACTTAACATCGATAGCCAATATATTCCTGAAGCTTATGAACATGCCAATCATGTCCTAGGAAGCCCACAAGACCTGCGTGAATGGGGGGCTACAGTTGAATGTGCCATTGACTGTGCCTACCGACAGACACAGCTTGCCCTGGGGACTCATCCATTGGCAGTTCAGCCACTCTCAAAAGCCTACCGTGGCAGATGCTGTCCAAGGAAGCCTAGGCAGATCCAACGTGCCTTGCTAACTAAGGTAGCACGACCAGGCGACTTTGCGTCTGGAGATGAGATTGCTAGATATGCCACTCTTCACAAAGTAAAACAAGTCCGGAGGGTCCAAGCCTTGTATAATCGCATGAAAGTAGTCCTCTCCCAGTTAGTTTTTGATAAATGGCATGAACTTCACCTAGAATGGAATGCAATCCTGCGTGCACGAGCCTTTGGAGGCAACTTCGTCCAATGGTGCCAGCGACAGCCGGAATTGGGACCACCTGCCAAGTTTCTTCCAACCATAGATTATCTCCATACCCTTCTTGAACTGCTTAAACACCAGACCCAGCATGATTTGGCTGTGGATAAGCAGATACATAGGGATCGAGCTAACTATATAAAACACTTGGACCGAAAGCTTGGGGGAAGCCGAAAAGCCTTTGCAAGCATCAGAGAACCAGCCATGCCGCCTCTCCACGAGGTTGTCACAGACGTCATAGAGGATGCCATTTTAGTCCCTAAAGATGATGGAACCTTAATAGCCTACTGTGATAATCCCCACCAGTTTTCTGTAGCTTGCCCAGTTGAAGTAAATCAAATATCCTGCCGAATCATAAGTGTGGATGATTTCTCCTTGACACTGCGACCGACGCAGAACATGCCAGCTACGGATGAAAGCTGCCAACTCTTGCGGCACAAGATCCACACAGACCCTAGGGAGATTCTTGCGTTACTCACGCAGTACTGGTTGCCTTACTGGAATAGCCATGGGGATAGACCTGGAACACATGAAGCATTTGCTGCACTCCTTCGTAGATTGCCACAACAGATTCCGGGGCCTGCTCTGCGGCTCAATGATGATGAACTGTGGACACAGGCAATAGCTTCTCTTAAGGTACCGTCAGCAAGAGGGGTTGATGGGATTTCATCCTTGGAATTGCAACAGCTGCCGCCAGCCGCCATCAGACACCTCAAAAGCTTGCTACTAGCTCAAAGCCATGGGTTTGCGGCAGATTACATGTTGGCCATCACTGTTCCTATACCTAAAACCCCGGATGTACCAACACCTGGGCAAGTCCGTCCCATAACCATCTTGCCACAGATATATAGGCTGTGGGCTAAAGTGTGTACTAGGCAACTGTTGACTCATTTGGCTCAACACCTTCCACCGGACATCACTGGATTCCTGCGTGGTAGGGGACCCACTGAAGCCTTTCTGCGACAGCAGATACATATTGAGATCAGTCATTGGTCACAGTCGCATGCGGCAGGTATGTCGATTGACCTCTTGAAATGTTTCAACACTATTGCACCATGGGCGGTCAAGATGACCTTTGAATGGTTGGGATTTCCTGCCCAGATTGTGGAACAATGGAGCCATTCCCTGCGTAACCTTACAAGGGTTTGGAAGCTAGGACATGAGTGCACTAGTCCCATTAGCACTAACCATGGCATGCCGGAGGGAGATTCTTGGAGTGTTGTCAGCATCCTGGCATTGGCCTATGTTTGGGTTCTGGCTATTAAACAAGAGGCGCCGTCCTGTTTCCTTTCTGCATATGCCGACAATTGGTCTTGGGCTGCTACTGCACCCGCTGAACATGAACATATTCTGCAATGTACCACGGACCTGGCACACATGACACACATGGTGGTAGATTGGAAAAAGAGTTGGACGTGGGCCACCTCACCAACCATGCACAACATGTTGCTGCAGGTCCTGGCCACTAAGCCGTATGTGGCTGAATTGCACCGTAAGCTTCGTGCTATGGACTTAGGTGCAATGATGACCTACCAAGGAGCCCCGCAGTTGGGGAAGTTTCGACAAAGGTTGGAGCGTGCACACCAACGACTCCAAAGACTGGAAAAACACCAATTGCCACACCACACAAAAGCCTTGCTTGTTAAGAACTCTGTTGTGCCACTGGCATTCTATGGGTCGGAGGTGATACCCCTTGGGGAGACACATGTTCGGAAGTTGCGGTCTGCAATCTCTAACGCCATGTTGGGCCACTCCCAATCCAGAAATGCGGCCCTGGCCATTTTGGCTATGCCAAAGCTACAGGACCCAATGTTGGAGCTGGTGATTAGATCCATCAGAGCTATGAAAAAAATGTATAACCACATGACCCCTGCAGAGCAGGCCACCTTTCGCAGGGTAGCCTCCAGACACACAGGTCTTGCTGCACAGTGCAAAGGCCCCTTGGGATGTATGGTCTTCTATCTCTCCAAACTGGGCTGGACTTATCATGCTGATGGCAGAATCCAGGTTGATGCGAACATATATTTACCTTTGCATAGCACCAATACTGCAGTTTTTGCCAAGTGGGCCCTGTACACATGGGGGCAAGACGTTATGTTGCATCATAGTGACCGCAAGCAATTAAGACTGCTCCGCCTAAACCCATGTGATACCAGACAGGTAATTGCCAAATTCAGTGAGACAGCACAACGCCAGCTTGCCCAAGACATCTCACTCTCTTATCAGACAGAGAGCCAAAAAAGTAAATGGGCTGAAGATGCCACAGGAGAATGCCAATACTGTGGAGACACCGACTCCAGACACCACCGTATCTACGAATGTCCTGCCGCTGCTGACGTTAGACAGAGGTTTCGTGATACAATTGATTGGATGCAGTTGATGGGTAGCGAGTTTCATGAGTTACCTTTTCTGTTGCAACATGAGAACCAACAACTCCTGGAACATCTCCATTTTTGCCAGCCTGAGGCCATGATTTCCCAGCAAATGAGTGACATACTAGCCAACTTGCCACCTGAATATATCACCACCTTCTACACAGATGGAGCCCTGATTCATCCACACTCTGCAACATGCCGCTATGGGGCCTATGCCATAGTCATGGATACGTGCATGAACACGGAGCAACGGGTGGCGGAGGTGCAGATTTGGAGGCAGACTGGAACATTTCCTGCCTCCCTTTGTCGGTTAGCTAGTGCTAGGGTGACAGGTAATCAAACAATATATCGTGCTGAGCTCTTTGCGGTGGTTTGTATATGCGAATGGACCCAAAACACTTGCGTCAAAACTGATAATGCGTCGGTAGTTAGCACATTCAATCAATGCCTGGATGCGGTGGTTTTTTCACAACTGAGCCACATGACTGACAGTGACTTGGTGTACAGACTCTGGACAGCATTGAGAATGGGACGTAGGAGCATTTGTAAGGTCAAAGCGCATCAAGAGGTTACGATACAACACACTGCCTTGGAGATATACGATATTTTGGGTAATGCACTTGCTGATGAGGTTGCAGGACAAACTGCAACCAGGCTCCACCCGCAAATCACGAGACTTGCAGATGACATGTTCACAGATACTAATCAGGCTCAGACATACCTTGCGAGTTTCTATGAGATGTTGCTGGAACTCCGTACACACTATGCCAAGCTGCAACGAAATAGCCATGAAGGTTTACTCCATGACATGTTGCATAGAAGCTCAGGCCCAAGCCCACAACAAAGACTAGCTTGCTGGACAGTGGCTGACCCATGGGTCGCACCGCCACCTGGGGTAACCATGTTTCAGTACTCACCATGGGGGCTCGAGGTATGTAAATTGGTGCAAGAATGGATGCTGCTTGTCAAGTGGAGGAAACAAGAAGAACCACTCCCCCAAGACCCGGGGGTCAGCTGGATGGAGCTTTGGGTGTCTTTTACCCTCTGGAGCCAGTTTTTGCTGCCACAAAAGAGACCGCTTCCGAACGGAGATTTCTATCTACAAGCTTTTCCTGATTGGACCACCGTGCAAGTTTATAACCTACAGATGGGAGAAGTAGCAAACAACTTTGCGAACCTCATCCTTCAGATAAGGAAATTGACTACGCATGATGTATGGCCTGTGAGGGCCAAGGGCTTTTGTAAGAGCGTTTACCTCCTAGGGGGGAGGCACCAGCCATATGGAATCCTGCAGAGACCGGAGATGCCTGAGCAGGCTCAAGTGGCAGAATACATGAAAAAAATTGTTACACAGAGTACAGACACGGATGCGCTGCCCAGTATGAGTGGTATTCAGTTGCGGTTGCTGGAAGGGATGACATTGACACGATGCTGGTCACAGGCACTTAAACATGTGGCAAAGGGATACACTGAGATGAGGAAATGGCGCAAACAGGCCCAACGGCCACTCTCTTTTGCATGACACTTTTGATTGGCAGGTATGGCCCCAATGCGGGCGTCATGGCTACGTCGACCACCGACGAAGGGCCGAAGTCTCACTTGATCGGGCTTCGGGACTCTTGCAGAGACGGAGGGTAAATTATAACGACCTCACTGCGAACGAAACCTGGAACTCATGGCTTATTTTAGGGAAATCATCCCCAAATGGCCGAACTATTCAGGTTGGTGAATTATTATAATTTACCCAGCAAGATGGAGCTATGACGTTGGTCTATTCCGGAACCTGGAACGCTTCTAGGTGATGAACATCCTCGCCAAGTTCGTCAGGGAAATTCATATGATCTATGGTCACTTTATGTGGTACCATCTAGCTGGGTGGGGTGAAGCTCTAATGTTGTTGTGCCAACGCTTACCGATCGGATGAATTGGATGGAATTGGTAAGCGCAATCCAACTGCCTCAATTTCGGCGACCTGAGGACTCAACAATAGCTGGTTGGTGGTTTGGAACATGGCTTTTATTTTCCATTTCATATATGGGATGTCATCCGAACTCCATTGACGAACTCCATCATTTTTCAGAGGGGTAGGTCAACCACCAACCAGATATTCAGCATAAGCCATGATTCACCATGATTAACCACTATATATTAACCACTATTTTCAGAGGGGTAGGTCAAGCACCAACCAGTTCTTCAGTAATTCAGTAATATACCATGACATTGGAAGACAATCAGAACGTGCCTCACAAATGGTACGAGATCCGACAAATCATATTTCCATGCTCAGACGATTCCCAGTGATCGAGCAGAATTGCCAGGGAATTAAACACTATATATATATATCTATATATATATAACTGATTAATATATATATATATATATAACTGATTCCCTGGTATATATGGTATTACTATAAATATGTATATATTCCCAGTGATTCAGCAAGGCTTAAAGTGGTTTCTACTCTATTGTCGATTGTAGTCTGAGAGTTCGGAGGGACTGACACGTACCAAAAAGATGTTCCCAAAAAGCTATTCCCAAATCAGCTGCTTCTTGAACACTTCCGGAATTAGAAACTGGCGTTAGGTTTCCCTTATTGGAGAGGATCATTCGACGTAAGTGGTTCGAAATCACCATGGTTACAAAGTCTTTAAGTAGATTTGCCCATTTTGAGCCGCAGATTTCCATCAAACGACACGGCGGGAGATCCCGCTCCGAAGGATCTGGCCGAAGAAGTCCTGAAGATGATGGCAGCGGCCAGGTGTGGATAAAAGGGGTCAAGTAGCTGATAACTGGGGGCGACGGGGTATGTGCTGTACATGGGCATCCATATACATATATACATATATATATATACGTATTATATATATATAATACATATATATATAATAATAATAAATGTGTATATATATATTATATAATTGATTAATATATACATACAGCTGTATGACCGGCTATTTGTTTTTTTTTGCAGGGTGTTTAACAGATTGGCAAAGGACCGTCCCCTGTGGACCCAACGGATGGAACCATCCAGGGTGGAAGCCAATGTGTTCCACTACAACGCCGCCCTGAGCGTCCGTGGAC
>Ga0126342_10012867_pt1 | contig 14874 bp, 17 predicted proteins | sample Cyp1metagenome_FD_92528 | JGI IMG/M metagenome (GOLD analysis project Ga0126342, IMG submission 92528) | Coral microbial communities from Lord Howe Island, Old Settlement Bay, Australia - Cyphastrea 1 metagenome | ecosystem: Host-associated > Invertebrates > Cnidaria > Coral ...
TTTCCACTCCACACGCTACACTCTACACTCCACACTCTACACTTTACACTCTACACTTTACACTCTACACTTCACACTCTACAATTTACAAACTCCACACTCCACACTCCACACTTTGCACTTTACACTCCTCACTCTACACTCCACACTCCACACTCTACACTCCACACTCTACACTTTCCACTCCACACTGCAGACTGGTATCAAGGGAAACATGCACAAGACTGTGCAAATAAACGATTGCAGAAAGGTATTGTGCGTCACTTCATAACCATGTGTTTTGACATCTGTACCATTAACATACGTGTGAGCATTCGGGTTCGTGGGCTTCATCTTGTTTTTTTGACTGGCAGCTCAAATGACTAAACAAATCCCCATTTTGGTCAGTCAGACTTGCAATTTCGGATGAGGTTTTCAATGGTTTTTCAGTGTTTCTCATGCCAGGAAGTCAACCTGTTGTTAGATTTTCATGAATGTTTTCCCATCGCCACTCGCTGAGATCATTGAACTCTCCGGCTACACCATGGAGGATGGGATGGTGGATCATGTCCTATGCTGTGGGTCAGCGAAATCCAGTTATCACCGCCGAAAGGATGGTTGAAACATGTTGAAACCCTATAAATAATGGGAAAAAATTGGTTGAAACCCTATAAATAATGGGATGTTTACCATCTATCAACTGGTGATTTGGATTTCGCTGGCCCATCCACAGTATGTTGCAACAAAGCGTCCTGAAGAGATTTATGTGTGTGTTTGCCACCTTTCCCAAGAAAATTACAGTACATGGAATTTGCAAGAATGGAGTTCCGCTGGAAAAAGGAACGGAAAATTGATGTGGTGTACTATTAATACCCAGGATTACCCAGGCAAAACATTGAATAGACAATCCCAAATTATGACTTCATGAAATTGCTGCCATCCCAGATTCCAGCAGTAGCGTTTGCAGTTTGCAGGAGAAGGTGCACATTGCGACCACGCACTTATTGCCCAAGCAACGCCGTAACTTGGGTTGGACTCGCAACTGGGTCATCAACAGTCGTGAAGTAGATACTATTGGATATACAATACTGGGATATATTGGGATATATTGAAATATACGGGATAGGATATACTAGGATATACTGGAAAATATTGGGAAATACTAGAAATACTAGCAAGTGAGCCGATTCTTTGACCTACAATTGGAAACTTCTGTGATGTTTTGCACGGACCTTGATTCATTGATGGTTCCAGGAGCAGGCATCCATTGCCAAAAGATATATAAATATTTTATAATATTATATATTATAATATATATATATATATATATTTACTATGTATACTATGTATTTAGAAAGTCAAAATTGACGTGTATGTCAGGAGGGCACCTGGGAAAGCAGTTGCTTATCAACCAAACTCCGAAAATGCCCAAGCTCAGGACATCGGTGAAATATCCCAATCCCAACTCATGGGGTCACACCATGGTTCTACGCTAGTACCTATTAATATGTATGAACTCCAATAATAGGAATATAATGGAGGTTCATAATGTCATTATATATATATATGTACACATAAAGATATGTATATGTATATAACAATTAATGTAGTTATATACAAAGTCTTGCCAGATATGTTTGTTGGTTTATTTTTGTTTTGCCTCATTCACTCGTTCGATATCTCTGCCATTATAAATTACTACAAAAACCGAATGTGAAATGGTCGTAAACACCATGAATACTGTTGAATACGAATTCCATCTTATTCCCAAACTGGAAAAAGAATCTCCAACCTCAAAAAATGATGGGACAGAATCTCCAACCCCAAAAAATGCTCCATGAAAAGCCATGGATTTTTCTGGTTTTCAGCTGTTCCCAGGCATCCACGGTTTGGAGAAGGACCCCGAGGCGCCAGCGGCGGTTTCGACACCGCCGGATGCGGAGCCGGATGCGGAGCCGATGCCTGAGATGATACCTGGCTGAGGGATCATCCATGGTGAAATTCCATTATATGGATATATATATATATATATTAATCCGTTAATAATCCATGAGTATACCTGGTTGGTGGTTTCAACATTTTTTATGTTTCCATAATATATTGGGGATAATCACGGATAATCCTTCCCATTGACGAATAAATATTTTTCAGAGGGGTAGGTCAACCACCAACCAGAAAATCATTCAGGGATCATCTGAGATCATATTTTGAATTGGATTTTAAATGTGGGAAACGTTTTATGAAACGATGCTATTCTATATGATTTTGTGATTTGTTCATCATTCTGGGTAAATAAGAGTGACCTCATCATGGTGATTCATGTGATCCCCAAGTGGCCCAACATTGTGCTCCAATGTAGACAATATAAAACCCTGTAGATGATCTTTTGGGTAAATGTTGGTTAAACAAATCCAGCATCATGGAGCATTGGGGATGAATTTGACAACTTGATAACCCGTAGTTTTCTTTGACTGGCATATATATATATATACATATTTATCGATGATTAGATGGATATGAATGGGTTTTATTTTCCAGGGCATTACCGGTTATACACATTGCAATCAATACATGTTCGAGAATCAAAGTTGGAGATATAATTAGTATTAATTAGTTATATACTGGGAACCTGTACGATCCCCAAAAAAAGATAACAGATGATAACAGTCATAAAATCCTAAATCCAGTCGTGATATATAAACTACTGGTTGGTGGTTTGGAACATTTTTTCTTTTTCCATATATTGGGAATATCATCATCCCAACTGACTTTCGTAGTTTTCAGAGGGGTAGGTCAACCACCAACCAGACTAATATGTCTATCTTCTGGGAGTTTCTTTTTCTATATATCTGGGTAAATTATAACGACCTCACTGCGACCTCACTGGAAATCATGGTTAATAAGGGAATTGATCCCCAAATGGCCTTAATTCAGGTTAGTGAATTATTATAATTTACCCAGATATATAGTATGATCGAATGGAACAATTCAGTCAGCTCATCTCAGTCCGCTGTCATAGCTGCATGCATTGGGCCCTCCAGAGTCAAAAAGCTCTGGAAATCATATGGCTATCCCCAAGAACTGGGTTAGAATGTACATACAGTTGCTTCATGGTGGTATCACAAGGTATTTTATGGAATATCTTGCGGAATTTAACCAACAATATGAGATGGTTGGGAGTTCCATAATCATGGGGATACCCCCATAGCTCCAAGCGAGCTTAGGATGGTTTATTTCCAGGGAGAATCCGAACATCAAATGGATGGGAACTAGGGGATTTCATGTGTTTTAAACACCTCCAAATGATCTGATAATGATGGATTTTCTCGAATTCCCGGCTGCATCCTGGACCGGGCGCAAAGAAATGCTTGATGTTTTTGAGGCTATTGATGTTCATTTGAGTAACTACATCAAGTAAACCTACAAAAAACGAAGGAAAACCACCAGCAAAATTCATGGGTAAATCCAACGTCAATAGGATGATCCATCGGGTACCTCCCGTAATGGTTGTTGCTTTCTAAAGCCATCAAAAACCTTAGGATACTATAAAAGACTAATACTAATACACTATATATATATATATATATATGTATATATATATATATATATGTATATTCTACATATATATATATACATATAGTATACATATATTTTACATATTATATATAATATTATAATATTTATGTTATTATATATATAATTATAGATATTTTTTATATTGTATGATTGTATGTATATATCTATATTGTAATTATTATTACTATTATACTTACTATTTTTGTTTATTAGTATTATGATTATATATTTTTTTTTTATATATATATAACATTTTTCAAAAATATTTATATATATATATATTTCTATTTATATATATATATATTAGTATTATATATATATTTAAAATAATTATCATTAATTTTACTATTATATATATAAATATTCTAATATATATATATATATATGTTAATATATATATAGTTAATATAGGAATTATAATTTATATATATGTAATAATTAATAAAATATATATAGCATTAAATTATATAATATTATTTTATTTTATATAATATAATATAATATAATATTTTCTTTTTTATATTTTATTATGTATTACATTATAGTATACATAATGTGTTTGATTATTACAGTATATATCACTAAATATTAATAAATATGACATATACATATATTCTATGTGATATATATATATATATATATCTACCATTAACCATCGTTCTAACCCATGGCGTTTTCCAAAAGGGCTCCCCCCGAGGACCGTTGAGCCGCTGGCCGCAGATGCACCTGGTCTCCCAGCGCTGGAGATGACGACGGAAGCGCTACGGGAACTGATCACAAAGTGGACCGTGGAGAGCTCCTCGGACCATCGGGGGCTGCAAGGCTTGAGAAATGGCGGGAGAACATGCGGGAAAAAACATCCAATGGTGAAGAATATGATGAATATATGATGAATATGGTGATATTACGGTGATAATATGATAATATGGGTGAAATATATGATTGTGGGTGAAAATGGTGATATTTATGGTGAATATATGGCGAATAAAATTGTTAATTGTTATATGTGAGGGATGTATATAATTGATGTAATGGGGGCCTGGCGGCCTGGCATAAACAAGTAGCATGACTGGGATGGTTGAAACATAGTAGCACCCATAGAAATGGAGATGACTTGGGGATGGCCATTGATATCCTACAATTTTGGCCATTGAAGCTTGGCCCCAAGAAATTTATCCGGGATAAATTTGGGGACAACCCCCCGTAGGCACCACACACGGGGATTGGCAAGAAACTGTGAAATGTTCAAGTATTTTCTCACAAACCCAAATATTTTCGGAAAAGTTGAACAGTTTCGAACAAAATGTGAAATATTGGGTTGAAAGCATTGAAAACATGAAGCAACTGATGACATAAATTTGGAACAAATGGGGACTATGGATGAACACAGTGCAAACAATTGTGTACAGTAAACATGAAGGATGTTAAGCATCGCATAGTGCCACAAGAACAATCGAGAAAACCCACATCATTGGGAGATGCCAAACAAACTGGGCTGCACCTCTCATGCGGCAACAAAACCCAGAAAAAAATATGAACAATTGCAGTTTTTTAGTATTGCATCCTCCAGTTTGGGAGGTCAATTATTTAAAGCCACAGCCGTGGGGGCCATTGGCAGAAGGACACTCTCAGGTGGATGGATGTCATAGATTCTCAGGCCTAATGGCAAACTTCCAAGAAGAGATATGCCTGGGTAATGCAGCATAGGAGTAATGGGTATGCGTCATTTTCTAAAAGAGTCCCAAACTGGATTGTTATCCGATAACCAACAATGGGACTTTTAAATGGGGAGTCAAATTTACTTACTCTAACCATTGTGTTTGCAGGAGTTTAACTGGTTTTTACCATCAAAGATCTGGAAATGTAATGGAATATATCATTTATACACTCTCGACCCTCTCATAAGCCCAACAGTGATGGTTTTGATGGCCAAAAAAGATGTTCTATAATTCTGGCAGTTTGTCATTTCTATGGTTTGACCTGAGTCTGGCCATTACCCTCTGGTAAACAAACAGTTTGCTATTGAAAATGGCCATAGACATAGTGGATTTACCCATTAAAAATTGTGATTTTCCAGAGTTTTTTGTAGGTTTTTTGTAGGTAAAAACAGCACAATGGTCGTACTTCGCGGGGGTTTCCATCGTTTTTTGTAGCTTTACCAGGCCGGGTATGATGTTTTTGTCCATGGGTCCTGTCATGTCGTTTCATGTCGTCGCCAGGTGGGGTGCGGACCTTGGAACGGCGCTTGGCACAGGCGAAAAACGACGTTGGTCACGGGAGAAGATCTGCCAATGCGACTGGAAACTGGAAATTCCATGGTTTTTGGTGGTCATATGGCTCCGTCTAATTTCTCTTGAATTTTATGTCATGAATTGTGAGGCTGTGAAGCCACATAAAAGACCAGCAGTATGATATTATATATATACATATTTATTTGATATGTCATATGTGGGCTCGGCAAATCTGAAGGCAGCTGCCGTTCTCTTGTATGTTAGCTATTGCTGCCGATCGGATGCCGATCGTGATGATGAATCGGCAATTTCATTTCGAGGGGTTGATGGAGGTGTCACATTTGGGCTCACAGAGGTGCCTCTCCCAGGCGACAAAAATTGGAGTTTTGAGCTGTGTATGGATATGTTTCAAGGGATGTAGACACAAACCCGGATTCCAGTTGTGTTTCATTGATGTTCTGATATGCTTTGGTGGTGAACGAACTTTTTACGAACTTTGAGAAATGCATATCGGGGATTCAAGCGTGAGGCTCATACAGCTTGTTGAAGTTGCGCTGTACATTTTGGTTGTTTGAATTTGTTGCGTCCATTACGTTCATATTTGAATCTTACCCCAGCAATGCTTCATATCAGAACTGATCAGATGTAATATTGCCTATCAACTTTGGAAACTGGGGGCCCTGCAACCCACAATCTTAAAGTGATTAGCAACTGGATGTAATTCATCGATTTTTGTTCGTGGGTATATCCCCAAATCCTATAAGAAATCTACAATTTAGTCTATAACGCGCTTGAAGTCCCCAACCAAAAACCTTGGTTTCTCCCAATTCTTGGGGTATCTCCCCATTTCACCAGCCATGGCTTCGTTGGCTTCGCCAGGTGTGTCGCTGGGCTGCCCTGCGCTTGACAGGTGCCGATGTGAAGAACCAGCAGGACGAGGTCGTCGTCAAGGACGGACAGCGGCTCGGTAGATGCAGAGATGTTTCGACCGAGGGGGGATGGCCAATATCATGATATCATGGAGATATAAAGTAGGATAATTATAATATTATATATATATAAATAACCAAATTCAACCAACAAAAAAAGTAGGATAAAGATGGATAAAGATGGATAAAGATGGATAAAGAAGGAAAGAGATGGATAAAGATGGATAAAGATGAGCTATGGATTTGACCAGCTTTTGGATATCATCATAAAAAAAGGTGAGGTATGCTGGGTATGCTGATGATAGCTGAAGCTTGGGACCTATTTTCCAGATTGCAAGAGTTATAAAGAATGTTGTTTTCTCTTGCATAATTCCGTATACCGTATACCTTTTAAGTAACATGATCATGACTACAAAGAGTGGCTTCTCCAGTCCACCAAATCAAAAAGTGGGAAGCCATCGATGTGGAAGGACATTGTCATAGATTTGGCGCTAGTATAGTATGCATGATATTTGTTTAAGTTTAATGTTGGATCTTACCATGGTCTTATCCTAACTTCAGGTTAGATCCAGATGATAAGGCCGGTCTGATTTGGCTATGTTGCTCCAGATTCCCAAATGGTGTGTACATACCTTGACCGGAGATGCGAACCATCGCAACTAGGTCAACCATTTGACGACGCCGTTTGAAGATATTCTAAGAAGTTCTAAGATGCGTTGGGTCCGAAAACACCACCGACCCAGACTCTATGACCAACAGACCATCTACAGTAATTCTACAGTACAGTTTGTTTTTCCACGATGCACATCAGATTCCGGTCAACATCAATGACTGTCTGTGGCCCCATTGGCCACCACATCCATTGCCATGGCACTTGGTGGTGCCCCGCAAAATTCATCATCTTGAGCATCAACCTCAGTTGAATCCCAGTGTTTCTGGAGGTTGTTTCACAATCCATTGGTGCTTGGAGTTTTCAATTTATTGATTCACATTGATCAACAACATTATAAAATATGTATAAAGAAGCCATCCCCATCCCCATCTCGCCCATGTCTAATGAGTCTAATCTCTAGTAAGCTGTCATTGTATCTGAGGCTCACTGTGGACGTGCCACATTTGCCCCGCATTTTGGGCGCAGAAGTCTTTGAGCCCGACGCCTCCGAGCGGTTGACCGTGGGTGTGGCCATGGGTCTTGGGGTCTCAGTGACTGGAGGTGGGAAGGGCGATCGCATGGTGTTGGGGGAAATATATGGGCCAACAGCATGGGTCATTAAATGTCCCCATGGGTCACATCACCCAACCATGAATGGTATATGGTCTATAATGGCTACTATAAGGTGATGTCCAATATACCCAAAATGGGACAGTTGCCAACCCCTGAACAGTGATGAACCTTTTTTGCACCTTTTTTTTTGGAGACTTTTGGATCAGTTCCAGTACACAGGAGAATGCTTCAAATCTCTTGGGAAATTCGGTGCTTGGGTTTGGAGATGGGCGGAAAAGATGTACCAAATTGGTGGCGCTCCCAGTTTCGAAAACATTAAGTTTGTTTATAAACAAAACCGGGGTTTATGTTAAATATGTTTTTTCTTAATCATGGTAAATCGATACTTACTTTATGGGGTTATAATTTATAAACCAACTTTTTAGCGGGGCGCACCACCTCGGGTAAGATAGTTGCAGGTGGAGAATGGTCCAAGCTGTGTCTGCTTCAGAAATCCTTCAATTTGGGCCCTCACATGATAGGTACTTGAACATCGGTTTAAATAGCCAGGCTAGCTCTTGCAACTTGTACAGGATTCAGTTCTGGATACTCCAGTTGTATGGGATCTGCTTGGTGGTTTCAAACCTTCTTTTAGGAAGAGGACCCCAACTGACTATAGCAGTTCTGTGGCTGGGCTGATTCTCCCCCGACACCTGGGCAAGGTCAGCTGCTCTTTGTGGAGGCCTCCCGCAGCAAGGGCTGCGGCAAGCTGACCGTGACGGGGCAGCTGGGCGAAGTGATGCTGGAGAGCGTGAAGACAGCCATGTGAGGGGGGCCCAGAGGAGAGCCGTGGCACCGTGTGTAACCATCAATATTATATATATAGATATATAATATATACAGTGTGAATTATCTATATATACACATAATATATATATATAGGTATACATATATATATATATATATATAATATGCTAATTTTATAGTAATAGACCTATATAGTTGTATATACAAGATAGGTGAAGCTGCCAAGATCAATTTTAGCAAGCTACAGTGACCTACAGGTTCTGCAAGACAATTGCTAGCGTAATCCGTAAGCCCAACATAGAAAGCTGGAGACTTGGGAATTATAAGATATCAATAGGTATCATCAAAGACCTAAGAATCTATCTTCCGGTTGGTGGTTTGGAACATTTTTTATTTTTCCATACATTGGGAACAATAATCCCAACTGATTAGCCATATTAATCATATTATATTAGCCATATCATCTAAGACCTAAGAATCTACCCCTCCTCAATATGTCCCAGGTCTTTGCTTCGCAGCCGCATCTACTACGCTGCCTGGGGCAACGAGAGGCCCCGCGCCGTGGAGCCTCCATTAACGCCGATGAGGTGCGGCCGTGGGCGATGAGTCGATTGGATATAGATGCTATAGAAAAAATATCATGAAGTATAGTATCTATAACATGACAGTAATATCCAATCATAGTGGGATTACTATTCTATACTATAATTACTATAATTATAGTATCTATAACATTCTATAACCAATAGTGGAAAAACGCAGTTCGGCTTATGTGATATTCGCCGGCTTGGCAAAAGCCTGGACCAAGTCAGATGGGACCACGGGGCATGTTCCTGGAGGAAATGATTGGATCGATTCATTTTGGGGAAAAAAATGTGTTTGTTATGTTCATATTATATCGGCTGTATCCCCATTTGATCATGTTTATACAAGCCATAGTAAACCACCATATTTTTTGCTGATGAAATCACCATTTTTGCTGCTTAAATCTCCGTTTTTGCTGGTGAAATCTCCGTTTTTGCCACATCAGTCAGAAACTCGGTCAGAAATGTGGGTTTGTCTGAAAATAGGGTATATTCCCAATTATAGCCATTTAATAGGGATCATGATCATTAACCATTGGGTTTAGGGGTACACTATTTTCAGACATACCCATGTGTGAAACTCATCGTTTCGGTAAAAAAAAAAACAACTCCTCAGGGAACGCTGCAAGCTGCGCCGCAGGCTCAGTGGTTCGGTGGACACGGTCGACATCTTGTCGCAGTGGGCCAGGATGGAATGCTGGGCCCGACTCAATGGGGATCCTCGGGGTATCCATGGTTTCCCTGTGAACCTGGCTGATTATTTATATATGAATGTATAATATATATATATATATATATATTTATATTTATATTTATATTATTATTTTTATTATTATGATTCTTATTTTTTTTTTATTATTATTTATTAGTATTAGTAGTATTATTATTATTACTAATTATTATTATTAGTAGTATTATTTTTATGATTATATACTATTATTCTTATGGTTATTATTAATATTTATTATTATTAGTGTTGTTATTATACATATATATATATATATACATATTATATATATAATATATATATACTATCATATAATATATATATACTATCATATATATACTATCATATATATATATACTATCATATATATAAAAATATATTACTATATGTAATGTAGCCATCAAAAAGCATTGTGTTTTACCACGTTTCAGCGCCGTGGCTGGAAAATCCTGGAACTGTTGCTGGGGGATTTTCACCCTGGGCCCTGGGGTAAACATACAAAAACATTTGGAAAATCATGAAAATCCATGGTGCAACCCGTTCGGAATATGATCGACTGCTAGTGGATTTTCCATAAATTCAAACGTATATATACATATACTGGATTTATAATATACTTTACTGAACCTTATTGATCCAGTTGTACCTTCTGAGGGAGAAATTTGGGCTATCATTTTGTGGGCTAAGTACCTTCTCAGGAGGTATTTTGTGATCGCAGAGGGATATACTGTATGTCTCTATATATGATATTAGTATTCATACTTTTCATTATGTATAGATATGTAATGAATCAATGGCCATTTCAGGATCCTAGATTGGAGGTACCTACCATATATAAGGCCTATGTAAGGCCTATGGAAGGAATATCCCCACAAAATATGGCCTTATATGGTACAGTACCTTCATTTTAGGATCCTGAAATTCCCATTGTGACAAAACAGTACCAATGTATAATGTGTGTATATTGGTTTTGTCACTTCAAGACTTCAAGGTGCCATTGAAATGCCAAAATGCCAATCTCGCCGTGTTGTTTCGGTGGTTTCGCCCTCGGGATGGCAGGAATGAGCACAAGATGCAAGACCCTTTCGGCGGAGATGACATCCACGTGCATTTTCCTGCAGGTGCTTTGGAATTTCACATGTTTACCCCCTGGTAAATTAACATATGTAGACCCTGAAAATGAGCAATTTGTAGTCGAAACTAGTCTGAAAAACCCCTCTGTGGCAGGGTCGAACTGTTATAATTTACTGGAGGCTAATGTTTTTTGTGTTACAGATGAAAGATGCCATTTCTCCAACTGCATGGATCTAACATGAAGTTGCCAGATTTGGAAACCCCTGGGATGATGTTTGGATCGTTGACAAAATGTAGCGTTTGTAGAAGAAATATGTTTATTTTTTATATAGCAACATGCACTGATGACACTGTTTGGTGGATGCTGAACTGCTGAATCATGACACGATTTTGACTTTGACTTTTGCTAAAGATGTTCAGATAGTTGATGCATGTCATAGCAATGCTGGTTGGTGGTTTGGAACATGTCTTATTTTTCCATTCAGTTGGAAATAATCATGCCAACTGACGAAGTCCATCATTTTTCAGGGGGGTTCACACCATCAACCAGCATGTCATATAGAATTATATAGATATGATTTCTATTATATATATATATATATTGCTTATCTATATTATATATATATATATTATATATATTATATAATATAGATAAGCAATATATATATATGTCATGTCATAGCTTTTGTTTTTGGAGACTTCAGGACTTCTGTGTAAACGGCCTAGCGTTGTGCCTAACTTGACACAGAAGCTGTTTGACAGTTTTTTGGGGGAGAATCCCGGCATCCTGAAGCTTGGGATGTCGATGTCTTCCTGCTGATGTTGCTAGTCAATCGATATATGTAGACAACATATGATTTAATAAAATATGATTATATATAGATAGATAATGATCTAAAACTACATATATGATATAACGACCTCACGTCGCGACCAAGCCCTGGAATCATGGTTAGTAAGGGGAATCATCCCCAAATGGCCTTAATTCAGGTCAGTGAGTTATTATAATTTACCCAGATGTATGTATATATACAGATTTATAGATAGATACTGATCTAAAATGATAATATGATATAATTAATGATATAATATGATATATCTTATATAAAGATATACTATGATATAATATGATGTAATATGAATATGATATGATGATATAGAATAGATCAAATAGATGGAATAGATAGATAGATAGATAGATAGATAGATAGATAGATAGATATAATGATAGAATAGATATAATATACAATACCATCTGTTTATTTAACAGTTCGCCATGGAAAGATCCACCATGCTATTCATAGGTAAGCCATCTATTTCTATGGGCCATCGAAAAACCATGGCTATGTTAGTCATAACCAGATGGTATAATTAAACTATTATTATATTTATTTATTATAATCACTATTTTAATGGGAAAATCACAATTTTTAATGGGAAAATCCCCATTTTTAATGGGAAAATCACCATTTTTAATGGGAAAATCATCATTTTTAATGGGAAAATCACAATTTTTAATGAGAAAATCCCAATTTTTAATGGGAAAATCACCATTTTTAATGGGAAAATCACCATTTTTAATGGGAAAATCACAATTTTTAATGGGAAAATCACATTTTTAATGGGAAAATCACCATTTCTATGGCCACTTTCAATAGCTATGTAAACGGCTTCCGAGGCGCTATTCCCAAGGATGGACCTTCTGCCGGAGTCGCCACCACTTTGGCTTTGGCATCACTGCTTCTGGAGCGGGGAGAACCAACATTGGCTGTTTTTAAACAGTGGTTAAAGAGGTGTTTGGTCATACCACGACAGTGGAATCTATACCATGACAAGATATTAAAAACCACGACAAGAGGGTAGTACATGTCTTCAATTGAACAAGGTATTCGCTACTGGTTAAAGCAACGGTGAAAGTCCCAGAAGCAGCAACTGCTCATGATTTTATATGAGTTTACCATCTGGTTATTTAACATAGCCATGGAAAATCACCATTTTTAATAGGTAAACCATCTATTTCTATGGGCCATCTATACCATGGCTATGAGAAATTTCATATGAGTTTATATGATTTTGATGAGATCCGAAGAGGCCACACTGCCACAGCCAGATATCAGACGTTCACGGCGGCATCCCTGCACTTCCCCTGCTTGTGAGCTGATCAACATGACCCGAAATTTGAAGAAAAACACAATTTGCCAGTTGGGCCAGTAATTGAGGTTCTTGAGCTTTAGTTTCATCCCAAGAATATCTATTGTATCACCATCTATAGATACTATAATCTACTATATCTATTAACTATATCATTCCAAGATATTCCAAGTTTCCCTTTTTGTTTCGCCGCCACCAGGACCGCCCCGTGCGCAGCGACACAGCGGTCACGGGCGAGATTACCTTGCGGGGCCACATCCTGCCCGTGGGCGGCATCCGGGACAAGGCCAGCGGCCTTTTTCGCAGCAAGATGACCAGCCGGATGGGTGGATTCTGGTGGTTTTTTTCCCGGAAAAAAAAGTACGAACCAGCCAAAATGGTGATTGAACCAGCAAAAATGGTGATTTAAAGCTGATTTAAAGCACGAAAATGGTGTTTTTGGATAGAATTGTATTTTTTCTTACACTGGTGATATCTATCATGGTGTTTTTGGATGATATCATGGTGATATCACGGATGATATATGTCACCAAGCACCGTGATAACCCATGGATTTTTTGGGTAGCCCATTTTAAAACAAACCCAATTTTTTGGGGGGTCAGAAAATGGTGATTTATTGTAGCCCTCGTTAAAAAAGCCATCTATATTTTTATGGCCATGTGAATCGGAAGACATGATTGTCTCAACCATCAAAGATGTGTTTTTAAAAATTGGGAACCCTAAGTCATGGTCAATATCAACATGTGTCATGTTTCATAAGGGGGACCCACTGCTTGAGAAAACCTCGAATTTGGCTGTGGGTCCAAAGTGTGGTACCATGCTGTGCACACCTCAAAAGCAGATAAATTGATGTTCATCATCCTTGAAAGATTAGGTCCCCATGTATAGAATCAATGCTTCTCAAAGATTCTTCTCAAAAGAAAGGGTTGCAGCACGGAAATATACGGATGCTATTCAAAATGTAGTGGCCTGGCTTGCAATGTCCTGCAATCCTGTGTGTGTTTTTTAATTATGTGCCCATGGCTTCTCGGCGTCCAAGTTTCATGCCTTCACCAAGAATAATGGGTTTGATCCAGAGAAATTAAGCCTCCACCAGCCGAATGGTGTATTTGTTGAAATAACTGTGCTTCACAATATGCCTGGACTTTTCTATATTTGACGAAGGGCTTGATTTGGAGAAATTGTGTACATATACGAACAAGTGGAGATTTTGCAAAAAAAGATGCCGATGGCCATTTGAGGGGTATACCCCACTACCTTGTCTGACACACCAGATTAGTGTTTTTTCAGTTTTTTTAGTTTTTTGGGACACCCCCCGTAGATCTATCCGAATTTTTTTCAGTTTTTTTCCGAAAATGTGGGTACGTGCACAGGATCCATGCCTGCTACCATTAGAACAAGTAGCAAGTACATATCAACACTAGGTCTCAAAAACACCGTAAAAAATCACGCCTGAAACCGCCCCCAAGCCATACATATATATATATATATATATATACGTATATATATATATATATACGTATATATATATATATATATATATATATATATATATATAAATATATATATATATATATATATCTTTATATACAATACTAATAAAATGATAAAA
>Ga0126342_10012868_pt1 | contig 14874 bp, 15 predicted proteins | sample Cyp1metagenome_FD_92528 | JGI IMG/M metagenome (GOLD analysis project Ga0126342, IMG submission 92528) | Coral microbial communities from Lord Howe Island, Old Settlement Bay, Australia - Cyphastrea 1 metagenome | ecosystem: Host-associated > Invertebrates > Cnidaria > Coral ...
CAGCTGTTTACTACGCATGCGTTGCAGCGATGACGCTGAAAAACGAAAAAACGCGCCCCAAGTTTTTCCAGGATTTCCAATCATCAAATCAGCACGGCACTGTGGTAAAATCACTGTTTTTTTAAAAAATGTGCGTTTTATGGGAACGGTTTCCGGTCCGGCGGGAAGATTATGTATTCAATATGTTTCAATTAAGTATTCTATAATTACTAGACAGGGATTTTGTTAATATGGATTCTGAAATGGACATGTTCTCTAAAATATGGCTATCCATGGCTATCCGCTTTTCCCAGATTTGGGATGATGGTTGAATCAAGTGCCAGGTCGAACAGGAAGAGTTCACCAAGTTGGTCTTCTCTGTCCCTCGACCGTATCGTTTTTCGTAGCCCTGGAGGATGGCTGAAACAGCAAGACGTGGTGTTTTTCGTTGGGGGAAAGGTATATGAAACATGTGTTACATTGGGAATATGTATACATATATGAACTATTGTGAACTATGAAAATTTGAGAAAACTTTGAACCATGAAATTGGACAAAACATGGCAAAACTGTATCTGACATCAACATGTGGCACCTCTTGAGACACCTGAGATCTCTCTCGGACTCGGTAGCTAGTTGAAAAGCCAGTCGTCCCCAAGACTCTGAATATAGATATCGAGTGTACATACAGAATATGTATATATAGATTTATACATAATCATATATATATATATATACATATGATATGTAAATATGTACATATCTTAGAACATTACAGTAGCGATTATGTATCATGTACGTAGTGCAATGCAATGTAATGTAAATGAAAGGTACATGCCGCGATCTAAAAAAAATACATTCCTTCTTGGATGGGCGTCCCCGAAAGTGGCCAATACATTGGGACATGAATTCAGAACTACTGGCTGACTGGCTGCAGTGGCTGGTAGTTGAGATTGTTCACTTCATGCTTTCATCCCTTTATCAATGATAGGATCCCGATTCCTTTTTGACTCAATCATATTATAATATATATATATATATATATATCCAAATATCAACCTGCAAATCTATAATCCGTTACGAAATATCGATTTTCCATCAGTTAAAATCAATATCACCGTCAATTATGCTATCAAACACATATTTCACGCGGTTTTCATGATTTCCCTTTTTACATTACATTTTACATAGCCTCTGATTTTTAACATAGCTATGTAAAAAACAAAAAACAATCTTATACTTATAACTCCAATTTCACTAGGGTTTATGGTAGATAGATCCATACAGTCTAGTTATTATATAGTTACTATACTATACTATATTATATTTATGTCACAATACTATATGTTACTATGGATACTATAGTTTATTATTGACCAGATGGTCTTCAGAATTTCCATATCGTGTTAAAACTAGTTATGTTTGTTAGTTTATAAATTTATAACCCCCATGAATACCAGTTCGTTATCTAGTTCGTTATATCTACCATGTTCACCAGAGTTTTTTTTCAGCCAACCCCATCCGCAGGTGGAGAGCGCCGCCCTGCGGCATTTGTTCCTCTCCGAGCGCCTGGCTCAGAAGGTCCCGGGCGTGGACGAGAAGCCGCTGCCGCTGAAGAAGATTGGCATCTTGGGCGCGGGCCTGACGCTTGTGCGATGAAAAGGGCAGGGCCAGTGGTTACGAAAATAGGGATAGATAGGATGGAAGAACTCCAATTTCACTAGGGTTTATGGATGTTTATGGATGTTTATGGATGTTTATGCTAGATATATCTATATACTTACTAATATTAAACGCCCCATTTCTATGGTCCCAATGGAATGTGGAAATTCCAAACGTCAAACCATGGTTTTGTTTAGGGGGTGTTTAATATGAACGGGGGAAGGGATTACTAAGAAAATTGGGATAGATAGGATGGAAGAACTCCAATTGAGCTAGGGTTGATGGTAGATAAATCTATATACTTACTATAGTGAAAAAGTGAAAAAGGATGGAAAACAGAACATCTATAAATGGGACGTTACTAATTTTCTGGTGAAACATGATGGAACAAAAAAACATTTATAAATGGGATGATGGGAATGGGGTGGAAATTGGAAAATAAAAACCTCAGATCATAATGATTATTCAGGTGAATGCTTGGAATTCAGCCAGACGTTATGGTCCTAAGTCTGAACATGGGCTATAACAACCCCCCCCGGTGGCTATTTTGTTGATGGCCTGGTACGGCTAAACTTGAGGTAACGCCAACAATATATACGTACCCCATAAGAACAGGGATATCATGATGTTTTTATGTGTGTTTTTTGGAATGAACGCAACTTTATACTTAACCAATAATATGAGTTTATTGATAGTTGGTGTGTATACCCCAAACTTTGCAATTCTATTTGAAGCATAACAATAGTCCAGTTGATTTTGGGGTATTCTATTCTCAGACAAACCAGTTATGTAAGCAGGAGTTATGTGATATAACTGTTGAGCCAATTTACGCTTGGCAACAATTCTTGGTAAATATTGGTTATTAATAGACATGTGCAATGTCCAATAGAAGTTCAACAACAATGAGCTTGGCGATGGGCGGAACATTATTTGGCCTTCACCAGCCATTTAATGAGAATATATCCATGAAACACAACCGGGATTTTTCATGCTCACATAAGGATTGACGCATGGTGGTTCAAGCATGTGGTGATTACATGGGTATCTTCGCAAGATGCGTAAAAAAAGGCCCCCGCGATCTTCGACTTCACAAATTACATGTGATAGTTGATGTTAAGGGGAATCATCCCAATAATGCATCGATGTAAGGTGTGTGTGTGTGAATGAACAAACATATTCTATATGTATTGTGTAAGTACATGCATATGCATTATATATATATCATATCTACATATTATCTCTGTCTACATATATATATAAATATACATATATATATATACATATATATATATATATATATATATACACATACAAGAAGACATTTTATCGCCCTTTTTTGTTGAACACTCACTGAGATGCAAATGCTGCGGATCAGGATGGGTGGAGGCATCGCAATGTGCTTTATTCAGAAGGGTGTTCCAGTGGTTCTGAAGGATGCCAAGCAGGACAGGGACATCACTACGTGACGCCCCAGTTGAAGTTAGTTAAGTTGAAATGACTAGTGTTTACACGCTGGTTTATGGCAGATATATCTACTGTATATCAGATGTGTTGATAGACCAACGTGTAACTGAACCCAGCCGGAGGTCATGTTTTTTGTAGGGTGAACTCTGATGAATTATGGATGAAGTATTATTACGGCAAATGAGAACAGACATTTACAATGTGTAGCAAGGATGATCATATATTTTTGGTTAAAATGTTGAGGTTGGGCTTGTTTCACCATTTTGGTGTATCTTTGGACCCGGCAGTTCTTGACGGGTAGTTTTCCTGGGTGAGTCTCAGTGGCACTGTAGCATACCATAGCTGTTGATTGTCATCATGTTCTCTCTCTCTCTCCCTTTCTGAGCGATTTAGGGTAGTTGAAACCACCTGACAGTTTTCTTTGTTATCTATGTATCCCATTTAGTGGCCGTTAAACCATGTTAATCCCCAAGGTTGATTTTGATCATTATTATTAATCAATACATAGTGTTATTTCTTATTATCCTCGTAAGATTTGGGATTGGAAGAAGTTCTACCCATAAAATTTAGCCATAGATTCCCCCTCATAGACTTGAAGAACATCCCAATGATTTCGCTTTAATCCGCAAGGAAAACCCTTCACTGGTTGGTGAAATACTGTACCAGTCATACCATTTCTTGTCGGTTACCCTCTGGTAAACTAACATAACTATGGAAAATCACAATGTTTAATGGATAAATCCACTATAAATGGCCATTTTCAATAGCTATGTTAGTTTACCAGAGGGTAATATATACATATATATATATACAGATCCCATCATGTCCCCATGATATCCCCCCTTTTTTCTCCCATAACGATGATCCTGATGGCATCCATCAGAAACGTGTGCTTTCTTAGGCCGGTTGCCTATGGTTGAGGGCATATGCCCGAAACTTTACATTGGAAAAGGGCACCTAAAAAACTTAGGGTCCTGAAATTCCCATTAAATCCCCATAAAATCTCATTAATTCATTAATTCACAGCATTTTTTTCGCTGATCACCGATCACCAGGAATGGCTGGACGGCGGCGTCAAGAAGATCGACTCCCTCTGGGCGGGACGCTTGAAGAAGGGCCTCTTGGCGGGCGACTGGAGTAGGGGAGCAAAAAAAAGCAGCCGAAGCTGTTGTGGTTTCACATGGGATAGGTTTATTTTTACAATATATATATATATATATATAATATATATATATACATAATTATACATACATATATACATTATATAATTATATATATATATGTATCATATGAAATACCATCCTGAAATGGGGATATATGGCCAAGGATATATGTATAATCACAAATATATCGTTTTAGTAAGTGCCATGCTCGAGTTGGGATAGTCATGACGGGTCATGACGGGTCATCCCACAATGGAAAAGTTGGGATATCCTTCATGGTTACCCTCTGGTAATGGCTGACATAGCTATTGAAAATTGTTATTTATAGTGGATTTACCCATTGAAAATGGTGATTTATAGTGGATTTACCCATTGAAAATTGTGATTTATAGTGGATTTACCCATTGAAAATGGTGATTTATAGTGGATTTACCTATTGAAAATGGCTATTTATAGTTGATTTACATAGTAAACATGGTGATTTTCCATAGCTATGTAAACGTTTACCAGAGGGTAATAAGGGACATTATCCCCAAATGGCCTCAATTCAGGTTGGTGAAATATGATAATTTGCCAAGATATTTGTGTATTGCTACCTTGTTGATGACCCCAAGCAATCCAAGCAATCCAAGTTCCATGGCACATATGGAGGGTGATTCGACCAAGAAAGCTTGGGATTTGAGCATTTATCTGTTTTGTTTTTGTGTGGAAAAAACGACGACTTCGAATGTTTGAACACATGTTGTGGCTATACCGTGTCCTTCTCCGATGGGTTTTCAAAAGCCAAACATATTCTGGCTGAGCCGAGGGTCTCCAAGCATATACCAACAATTGCTGGTGCAATACTGTGTGATGATGGAAAGAAAACGACTAGAACGGGCACATCTGCCCGTGTTGATCAATCATCACAAAAAGAGCTGGCCTTTTGGTGCTGTTTCACTTGCCTCTTCTGGATCTCCGAAGTGGCGACTCTAAGCCTGTCAGGGTGTACACTGTGATTTGGCATTTGTCCAGAAATGGGGGATCTAGAAAGGGAAAGTTTCATATGCAAAATGATGAAAAATCACTGGATTTTTTGGGATACCCTTACTTTTAGACAAAACCAGGTACTGTACACTCCAGAAATAGATGACAGCTCCCAGATGTACCACGGTGACGTTTCTTCGGAATGTTCCCCCATGCACCCCACAACTCACCGCTGCACCAGGCAAGTTGAGCAAGGAGAAATATCAGCAGTGCCTTGGCTCCCGGTACCAACTTGGATCGACAGATTTTTTTCATGTCTTCCCGAAAGATTCGGCAGAGTGAATGATGTGTATGTTTGTGTTTGTATATCTTATAATATCATATATATATATATGTATATATATAATATGTTTAAAATGTAGTCATAGGTGTATAGAAATATTATAAATGTATATTTCCCAATAAACATAAGACATCTGTTTGTGCAGCTGCACTGAAACGGCGGACCGGTTGAGCCTTTCATCACGAGAGTTTCATAATCCGATTTTTGGGTGAATCTCCATGAATCTCCGAGTCTGATTGGCTGATTCTGTCCCTTATGGAATGAATCATAAAAACATATATACTGGTTGCTTGGTTTGGAACATGTTTTATTTCTCCATATATTGAATATATTGGGAATAATAATTCCAACTGACGAACTCATACTTTTCAGAGGGTAGGTATACCACCAACCAGTACAGAATTCCGGGGAGTTTCAAGACTTCTCCCCCAAAATGGCAACAATCAAGTCAACTCCGATCTTCCAGTCCTGGCTCCAGTTCGGATTTTGATTTTGCCAGGTTGTACTGTAAATGGTTCATTCATGTTGATTCTATCAGTTTTCAATCGTTTTAACATGTTTCAACTAATGAAAAGCATACAACAAACATTAAACAACATTTGTTTAACTAATGAACATCATTCAACGACCATTTTAAACAACCTTCATTGGCTCACCAGCTCACTTCATCCCCATCGAAATTCCGAGGTACCACAGCTTGCTGAAGCCTACCTTGGACTTTGCAGACTTCAAGGCCTCCTTCTACCGTCGGAGGATGTGAGAGTTGGTTGTGGGACAACCTGTTATCATATAGATATGTAGTAATGTAGTACAATATATCAAACCAATTATAGATATGTTTTACCAAATACATATTATATATCCTTTTGATGATAGTGTAAGTATGGTAAAGAAGTGCTAAGTAGTAAAACCAATTATAGATGTGTGTGTATGTGTCTGTTGAATGGAACACATTACAATCTCCTTTTTATCAAGGGGTAGCGGCCGGAAGACTCAACGTCCAAGGATGTGGACATGGTCATCGAGGCTGTACCCGAGATTATGGATCTGAAGAAGCACCGTGGCGGCACTCCGGCACCAAGCCGTGGAGGTCCATTGGAATGTTGGAATCAAACAACTCAAATTGGTTTATGAGTAGAATGTCCATAAGATTTGCCAACAAAAATGAGAAAAACATTTCTATAGTTTGCCATTGATGTCCACATTTCTATGAAGCATCCATTTTCCTCTGATATTTCTGTGAAATTTCTCCCAAAATGACCAGATCCAATGACCCGTCACGGTACCGTTTCAGAAAGCCACGGTACTGAAATTTCATCAGTTCACACGTGTTGTCCATGGATGGTTGGCTACTAGAAATGACCAAATATTGTATAATTAATTAGTGGATCCCAGTTGGGTACGGCAAACATGGATAGTTTGCTACCAATTTTGCAGCTGACCTATACTGTACTTATAGATTGATAGATGTCCTTTTCACTCTGCTTGAGGAAAAAATAGGAGTGGCAGCGCATGTTTTGCAACCAACATGCAAAAGGATCAAAATGGCATACAAAACAATTTTCACCAAGAGGATATGTAGACAACTCATATCAATTCATAATGCCCTCATATACTACTTGTACTCATAATATCTTGCCAACTGGCAATCATTGGGACAACCAACTGGAGGTTTCCAATTTATGGCTTCCACATCATCAAGTCGACATAAGTCGACTATGTCATACTATTTCCAGTATTGAAACATCTTGAAACCCATGGTGACCCGCGGGATGTTTTGAGTATCCATGACTTTAAAAAAAAACCTCCAAATCTTCGATCCATCCAGCGCCAAGGCAATGCTTTTTGGACATCGAGCTGCTCATTTGATCAATGCCGAAATCTATAAACATATGTAAGATAATATATATGTATATATATATATATATATATATATATGTAAGATAATATATATATATATATATATATGTAAGATAATATATATATATATGTATATATATGTATATGTATATATGTACATGTACATGTACATGTTCATATCTATATTAATCATTTATATATATATATATGCAGGAGAAGATCTTCATTTCGGGGTTCCAGATTTGACTGACAACTGCTCATTTGAGACTTGGAAAGAAAACACAAGAAACATCTTCACGTTGCGAAAGGAGACTCACAAAACACTGAGATGTCGAGCAGCATCCGAGTCAACAGATACAACCACGAAACTCAATCAGGAAACGAAAAACCAGCCCAGCTGAGGGCCAACACCAAGCCAGATTGACGCTTGGCTGAAATGACCCATGTTCTCAGTTGGTCATACCCATGGTGTGTTGAGAGGAGACCTCCGGCCAATTGCCATGCCATGGGTGTTCCATCATCCATTCTCCCAACAAATTATCCATTATTGTGTATGCCTACAGTGTTTAAAGCTATCACTAATACTTATGGTATAAACATTAAGATATACATCATGAGTATCTATCATGGTCTCTCATTGTTTATAAGTACCTTTCTTTATCTTTCACTATCTATCATTATCTATCGTGAAACCTAGTATACAGTTTAACCTAGTATACCTATTTGCATCGTTATCATCATGATTCCCTTCAACCACTGTAACTGTTCCACTGTACGAGGCCTCATTTGCACCAACACCAGCGGCTTGAACATCGACGACATCGCCGCTGTCTTGAAGGATCCTAGCAGAGTGCCTTGACAATGGGAACATGTGGAAAGTCATGGAAAATTAATGAACATCCTATGGCTTAAGCATGTTCCCTACCAAAAATGTGGTAATTTGGGGGGCTGTACTCCATTTTCAGACAAACACCTGTGACAATTTCAAACTGAAAACCACGGTTTATCATATTAGATGTCAAGCGTATTGTCCACCAATTTCAGGAGAAACCATCAACCAATACCAGTATTATTGGTTTTCAAGAATACCAATGTTCCCATATATTCCACATGTAAGTTGCTTAGATTCTTCTTTCATACCAACCTTTTCCCCCGTTTTTTTCGTGGATTCTGGGTGGTTCAACTGGAACGGGCACAGGTCATGGGTACCCACTTCTTCTCTCCTGCCAATGTCATGCAGCTTTTGGAGAACGTTCGCACCAGCCGCTGGGAACGATGACATGATGAACAGCTGTGCTGTTCAGTAGGAATGATATGGGTGAAGTTCGGGGAAGCCGTGGTTCCGATTTTTTTTTCGTGTTGATGGAGGAATAGTTATAAGGATTCCAGCAAAGACAAACTTTTTGTGAGAAAAAATGCAGCTAGCCATGAAATATAGTTGAGAATGTGCCATTTCCTACTTTTGACGAGGGGCAACAAAATCTGATCCATAATTATACAGTGGAAGAATGCACGTACTGTTTCAGTAGCAACAAGAAATAGCAGAAACAATATGCGTCTGTCCGGGTACAGTAAAGTATTTGTCCCGGTAAACTAATTTCGGTTGGGAATCATATGTATAAATATGTCAAGTAGATTGACATCGTGGCTCCCTAAATCTGCAATTCATGTTTAGTGTTAGGTACTTCACCACACAATATGTGGGTTCCGAACATGAGACAAAACCAAACGGTGACACGTGTACTCGCAAGTGCCAGCTGTCCGAACATGAGACAAAACCAAACGGTGACACGTGTACTCCCAAGTGCCAGCTGGCGGCAAGTGCATAAGCTGGCGTTAGCGTTTAAGAACCCCTAGAGTCAGTAAACAATGATATCCATTGATAATCCTTAACATTCACCATGCCTATTAATGATCCATAATGATCCATTCACCTGAACATCCATCAATGTTGGTGAATTAACCTGACAGAGAGCGTTTCTGTGAGGCAAATCCTCCATCAAGACCCTCTCCACCGGCATGCAGATGGCCAAGATCATTAGCAACCTGGTGTCGTCCGCTACGAAAAAAACGTCAAGACTTTGGGGAGTTTTCATGGGATTGAGTAGATAAAACATGGGGATTTTTCATGGGATTTAATATGGGAATACAATACGTAGAGAGATATATATATATATATATAACATTTATACTATCCCTCCCTTCCGCCCTGAACTAAATGTAGGTTTGCAAGTGGGTACACCTTTAGAGTCAGCCATGGGTTTAAAGACCCTCTGTGAATGAATGGATGAATTTTGGCAAAAGCAATCATAATGGGGATACAATCCTGACATAATGGGGATGTGAATGAACATCCATTGGCCAGCTATTTTGGTGTTCACCAGAGTACCAGAGTTTTGACTCCTATCCAGCTGTTCTCCCTTTTACTCAAATACTTTCCATCGCTATGTGTTCACTTCTGTTGCTTTTTCCGGTTGATCCATATCCAAATTTGGCCGAAATTCGACATGTTTAAGATTGGCTCCAAAAACGAGAGGCTGTTGCCCCAAGAAAATCCAACACAGTCGTGGAAATCCATCCAAACATAAAGCCCTACTTTAAGAACCAAAAGCCATTCCAAGAGATTCAAATGCAGCCAAGGCAAGAAAGCTGTGATGGTCGGCAACTGTACCCTGGCAGTGAGGTTTGGGGTGTCCCATTCATTGCTGCTATAGTTTAGATGTGGCAATGTAGATGCATACATACACATATATTACATATACAGATACGTATACATATACATATTCATATGCATATATGTATATATATATATACACATATGTATACATGCAACATGTGTACTTCTGTATAGGTACTGTATGTCTATATATATATATAACTTTATTGATTGATGTATATCATAGCATTGCTTATCAAAGTATTTGTTCATACATGCCCTTTTCCTTCTGTTTGGTTGATTAAGAGAGGGGTGCGCCATTCATTTTCAACCAAAGGAGGTGGAATGGCACCAAACAGATGGCGTCATTGGCATCTTCTCTTACTTCTGCGATTTCACCAAACTTCAACGCCTCTTTCTCCAAGTGAAGGTTTCCTAAAATAGGGGTACCCCCTTGCATCATCCATTTATAGATGGATTTTTCATGAAATAAACCATCTAGCTATTGGGGTACCCCCATTTACAGAAACCTCCAAGGGTTGATTCAAATTTCAAATTGCAAGTTCCTGATGAAGTCTTGCACTCTCAACACCTTCAACTCACATGTAAAAAAGACAGAATTTCAAACGATTTGTATTCATGTGTTGTGGCTCCATTTGCAGCGCTGCAACCCTCAGAAAAATGGAAACATAGTGTACTGTTCATCAACATTGAACCTTGACCTTGCTATTCTTGTTGGGCTTAGTAAAGAGGAAAAGCATTTCTCAATGTAGTTGCTATAGTTTTCATCCATACCCAAATCCCTATTTCATTAGAGCCCAACTAAATGAAGTGGGATGAAGTGGGAATCGTCATACTATCCCAATCATCATCTTTATTTTTACTATAGTCATTTTGCATTTTTTAAATTTGCACCAACATCTCCCCATTTGCAATTTTAGATGAACTATGAATAATAGCCAGTTTTTTGGAGCAATTGCTGGAATGATAACCGTTCCATGTTGTTGGTGATATTGTCCCACCATGTCCCAATTGGTACAACAAGAAAACCGCTTAGTAAGACCATTAGTAATTAACATCATTAGTAGCTACTTCCGTAGTGATATTGTTTCAACATATCCACATGAAATCCCTAGAATTGAAGGTGCAGCTCCACTAATTTGCATGTTTTTATTTCATCATAGTTAGTTATAGGGGCCCCATATCCTAACTTGCGGATAATAACCCCCCGCAGCTATGGCCATATAACATATTATAACATCACAAACATCATAAAACTACAGTTATACCATCCCGTAAACTAACATAGATGTGGAAGTTACAAGTCCTAGATCGTTTTCCCACAGAAAACCAGCGCGGTTTTCCACCCAATGAGGCGATGGCTTCGTGGGCAATCGCATGTTGGCGCCTTATGCGGGCGAAGCGAAGATGGTGGCAGAGGAGGGCGCCACCGTCGAGCAGATCGATAAGGTGGGACAGAACGTTTCGGGGTACGTCGGATGGGGAAAATACTTAGCTAAGTTGGTTTGTAATTGTAATATATTGTAATCACAATAGTGTATGATACTATATGTAGATGGGATTATAAACCAACTTATAACTAGGGGGCCCCATCCTGTAATAGTACATAGCGATATGCAACCAGAATGGCTTTGTGGCTATTTATACATCTGTCATCATGTGTGCCATATTATCCCCTACTATCCCATATTGTCCAATATAGTTTAGTTAATGTGGTTCTATTATATTATCCCAGATTTATCATATTAACCCATTTTAGAATTCTGTATTTGTCAATTGTCCCATATGATATGGGATAAATCATATGAAGTCAAATGTGATAAATAATAAATGTTTTGTCATTAGAATCTATAGTTTTCTCGATCGTCGATTATCGTATTTATCGTGATTTCCCAGATTATGCCATATGATCCCATATCATCATATATTTTGCATATTATCCCATAGTTAAACCCTCCAGCTATACAAACATAATAATCATAGCTATACCCATAGGTATAGCACAGTTATACCAGGGAAACAACAAGCATATACCAACATTGTTTCCATATTACCCATAGTTTTCCCCCATAGTTTTCCCATGATTTTCCATAGTGTTACCACATTTTTCCCATATGTTCCATAGTTTTTCCCCATCGTTTTCGCATGTTTTCCAGTGTGATTTCCCCCATCTTTTCATCGCTCGCGGCCTAGGCCGCCACGACCTTTGGCATGGCCATGGGACCCATGGCACTGGGCGATTTGGTGGGCCTGGAGCTCTTCTGGAAGCAGCTTGCCAGGGAAAAAAAAAAATATATATATATATATGGTGAGATTTAATGTGATTTAATGGGATTTAATGAGGTTTAATACCATGATTTAATGGAATTTAATGGGATTTAATGGGATTTAATGGGGTTTAATACCATGATTTAATGGGATTTAATGGGATTTAATGGGATTTAATGGGATTTAATGGGGTTTAATACCATGATTTAATGGGATTTAATGGGGTTTAATATCATGATTTAATGGGATTTAATGGGATTTAACCGTTGGTATCCATATATTGGGAATAATAATCCCAACTGGTTGGTGGTTTGGAACATGGCTTTTATGACTTTCCATATATTGGGAATGTCATCATCCCAACTTACTAATATTTTTCTGAAGGATTGAAACCACCAACCAGATAATATCATGGTATGCCATTTATATGATATATTTATATGTATATTAATGAACACATTATGATATATCATATAAACGGAACAATATCATGGTATTATCATGGTATATTCTGTTTTTTGTTTGACATGGATATATATATATATATAATAGCTATGTAATAGGTATAATATATATATGGGTAAATTAGAACGACCTGACTACGACCTCACTAGAATGATGATTAGTAAGGGGAATTATCCCAAAATGGCCTTATTTCAGGTTAGTGAAATATTATAATTTACCCAGATAAATGGTATAATATCATGATCAATGCCCATTCCAGGAACCCAAATTGGAGGTACCTACCAAAATGGCCTTATATGGTACAGTACCTCCATTTTAGGATCCTGGAATTCCCATTGATCATGGTTTCTGTTTTTTTGACATGGGTACATATAATAGCTTTGCAATAGGTATAATATATATATATACATGTATTACAATATTAGTTACGGTATATCAATGTACATTTGAAATACCACTACGATAAATGTATATCCCCAAAGAACATAGTAAAGTGACATATCACTATGTATATATATATATATGTATATATTGATGGGGATTTACTGATTTACTTTTCTATCTTTTTTCGGGATGAATACTGTATATATATATATATACATATCCCTGTGAATCCAGCCGTACCTTGTCAGGAAGTGTTTGGGGTATCATTTAAGACGTTAACTCCGAATGGGAAGTGTTTGGATCCATAGGCTGTAAATCGATATATATATATATATAAAACATAATACATAGGTACAAGTATATCTACATATTCAATGACATATGTATATATATATACATGTATATTTACTATACATACTTAATTACATACATGTATAAGAACATATGTATATATATATATATACATGCTTTTCTTTATATATTGATATAGATATGTAGAGAGATACGTGTGGATTATCATTGTCATCTCGTAAATGTGTAGATCCACTATTTTTAAATGGCACACCATGTTTGAGCAGTATGTATGTGTATCGGTAGCATCACCACCACATTGTTTGTTTCAATCTTTGGAAATGCTCACCAACCGTGGGTGTGTGAAGATAATTTGACGACCCGCTTGGCCCCACCCAAGCACATCTGTTGTGCAGTGGGGAAATTGTACAGGTTGTTGCCTGCACAAAAGAAATCAAAGAACACATCACAGTGAAAACTCAACCAAGGCTTTGAATTGATATAATTTGATATGGATTTGTCCCAAAATTAGGGCAGCATAAAGTCCAATTAAGGGTTGATCATAATTGTCCCTATTCATCAGGTTTGGGCATACGCATATTTTATGGACAGAGGTGATAGGTGTCCTTCAGTTATCATTGGTTTCCTCAGCACATGTTCCTAAGTGTTTTTTGGTTCTTCACAGTGCTAAGTTTCAATCTTACAGTCCTCCACAGATATGTTAAACATGTAAACATGTTATGACAGATAATAAATAAATATATATATATGGATATACATATATGTATATACACATGGTATTTTATTATTATATATATATATATAACATATGTGATTCTGTCATTTTTTGGCCTTCATTCCCAATTTGTGAAGCGAAAAAGACATGTTCCATTTGAGGCAGCGTCAAGCGGCTGGTGATATGAACAAGCAGACCAAGACCTACTACGGCGGGCTCCTTAGAAACCAGGGCGTTTGGAATCATCGAACGCATGGGGCTGGCAACATATACGTGTGCGACAAAGAGATGCAAACATGTTTGTATAATGCATATATATATGAATATATACTTGTATGTATATACATACACATTATGTATATTGGTTTCAACTATCTCTCTCTCTACTTATACACATACAGATACATACAGATACATACAGATACATACAGATACATACAGATACATACAGATACATACAGATACATACAGATACATACAGATACATACAGATACATACAGATGCATACAGATACATACAGATACATACAGATACATACAGATACATACAGATACATACAGATACATACAGATACATACAGATACATACAGATACATACAGATACATACAGATACA
>Ga0126342_10012869_pt1 | contig 14874 bp, 16 predicted proteins | sample Cyp1metagenome_FD_92528 | JGI IMG/M metagenome (GOLD analysis project Ga0126342, IMG submission 92528) | Coral microbial communities from Lord Howe Island, Old Settlement Bay, Australia - Cyphastrea 1 metagenome | ecosystem: Host-associated > Invertebrates > Cnidaria > Coral ...
GTTGCGGACGGTTGCGAACGGTTGCGGACGGTTGCGACCGTGAACGCAACGTCGAGCGAACACACCCTCAACCCCCAGACCCCCAGAGTGAAACGGGAACCCTTGCTACGCATTCGGGAAAAATACCCAGACCCACCTTTCCAAAATGTCACAACCCTGTGACGGCTGTGTCGTTCACAGGTCGAATCCTGGCATTGTACTGGGCAATTCGGTCTTCAGATGGTCTGACTTTTGCAATGTACTACTCAATCAGCTACCTCTTGGACTGCAGCCTGGATTTTGTTGAAGGGGCTCCAGTAAACTGAGTTTACAACATACCAATACATATAACATATTACAACATAGCTATGGAAACCCAAGGCTTACCTTAGGAATGGTGTTCATGGATTTTGAATCCCTACGCTAGTTTACTGGAGGGTAGCAAAAACGGTTCTTGTATGTTTTGTTGTTTCATGTTGTTTCCTGCGTGTTCGATGCTATGATCCTTCATGACTTTGTTGGGTCTGCGATGACTCACATCAGTGCGGACGGGTATGTGTCGAACTTGCCCGGAATAAGAGAGCCATATGGGTGTTTTTTGGAGGTGAACCATCCAATTGTGGGGTGCCCCGTTCCATCTATGGCGATCACCGGATGGCAAAGGTAGCCTTTGACTGCCCCAGGTATAGATGGGTATGCAGCTCGCGCCCTGAATCAAGAATCCAGGTTGGGCTACTACTTGGACGCTTGGACAGCGATCAGCATCGATTTATTTTTTAGATATTCTTAGATTTGGTGTTACCACGTTGTACCATGTTTTAAGTAAAACCTCCCGATTTGTAGATGAGTTTCCTATCAAAATGTGGATCTCCTGCCAGGTTTGACTACGTGAGGGTATTCGAAAGCTGGGTGTCGAAGTGTCAAGACACACCAGCGTACTCGCTTGTAGTTGCAGAATCCTTTCTGGCACAATATGTTGTTTGCATGTCATCACATCTCCACCCGTAAAAATCTCGCAAGAGCAGTTCTCTCTACATATGTGCGCATGTGCACACACAGTTTATCTTCGCATATGGCCTTGCAATGACACAATTCGCTCCGCAACGTTCATTTCTGTGATTTGGGGTTCGATTTCTTGATTCTCCAGTACAGTATGTGTGGACGATTGATCCAACTGGCTTATTTGTCATTCGTCTAGGACTGGTGGCCCAACGATCAACCAGTTATGTTTGCGTTTCTTTTCCAGGTACCCCTCTCTCTTTGCAAAGCTACGGATAGGAAGTCAGGATGTTTAGACTACGACACGGTGCTGACTCTTCCAACCCTAAATTGCACACTAGTTGATTCTGTTGTGCTTTACAATGTTCCAATTGATTTTTGCAACTGGTGTTCCATGGTGTTCCACATGGGATTCAAAAGATGGTTCCACCGAGGACATGGTAATTGATCGAGTATCATCTTGCCTATGTCTGCACTATGCCGCCAAATCAGTGCTGGAAGGTAATACATGTTTCACAGGAACTTCAGCGCTCCTGGTGGCCTTTACACTCAGATGCCTCATGGTTTTGGTAGTCGCTCGGCAAGAAGCGCGGCTGTTGCTTTGATGCTGCTGGTGGGTGAGTTTTCGTATGTCTCTATTATATTATATATATATATATGTGTCTCTCTCTCATATGTTATATATACAGATGCATATATTAATATAATTCATTTTCCTCATGTGTTTTCATTGTCACTCTTGTTGTTCTTTCTGCTGCTGCATGCCGCCAAATCACGGCTGCCCTTCTAATTTTCTAAAGATATGATATGCGAGGATAGTTCAAAGTCATGAGATGACCAGGCATCGTATGAAGTACATGTGTATATGTGTATATATATATATATATATATCGTTTAAATATTTTGTATTATTATATACATATGATTTACATAAGTTGTATATATATATATATAGGAAAGTATATATATATATACAAATGTTTGTGTGTGTGCCGTTAGGCATGTGAGATTCGTTTGGGTACACATATGTTCATATGTGGCAAACATCACGTATGTTTACGCCTTTCTACAAGCAGGCGGGTGTGTTGTGAGTGAACTTGCTGTGCTGTTCTTGTTGCCTGTTGGCTTCAGCAAAGGAGATCATTGCGCACAGCTCGGTGATGTTTCTCTCTGAAGCTTGGCTGAAGCACCGGACATGCTTGGAGATGTCACGAGATGTCCAGGGTTCTAGCCACATTCGCGCTAAGTTACTGTATTTAGGCGGGAAGCAGATTCAGGAGGGAAAGATTTTGAAATGGTTTTGAATTGAATGAGACATGGGAGAGTCCAAACAAGATGGGCGTGGAAATTCCATTCGGAAATGACGCAACCCTGTCAAAGGAATAGCTGCCCGGGTGCGAATCGATTGAGGGGAGGAACCGTCCTTCATTACCAAGACAGGTGCCCAAACTTAGGAATTCGGAATTGATGATGGATCATCATAGACGAGCTTGCAGAAAGACATTATTGAAAGATTCCGAGGTATGATGAGGTTGACAGAATGCGGAGTGTTGGTTTGTTGTTTCAGATGCTTTTTGGATGCCCTAGTTGATTCACTTGGGAACCATCCTGGTCCATCCCGATCACCGTCCTGATACCCTAGGAGGTGCTCGGAGTGCACCAAAAGCAGATGGGCTATGACTATGCCATCGTGCGGAAATACCTCAGCGATACTTGGTTGAAATTGTTATCCTCTCATGCTGCGGGTGTCTTACATGGGATAGTCATGATAAACCGGTGGATTAGTGGATTCAAGAATATTGATTTACCCTCTGGTAAATTAACATAGACCCTGAAAATCACCAATTTTTAGTGGAAACTAACCTTCCAACCCCTATCTGCCAGGGTCTATGTTAATTTACTGCAGGGTAAAATCTTTTTTTGGCAAACCCTAGTCTCACAACATCGACTTGCCTTTTTTGATGCCATGTTTGTGTACAGGGAGGGTAGTGTGGTTGTCACTCGAGAGTAGAGAGAAGGCATTCCCACCACATGCTTTGAGCAGATGGGATCGCGTAGCATCACATACAACAATGTCCCAAATAGTACTATTGTCTATTGTGTTGGAATCCATCATGATGTTGTTGAGATACGTGGTATGTCTGGTGAGCTGAACGTGTTTTTTTGACAGTTTTCATGTTTCAGATCTTAATGACGATTCAATGAACATCAACCTCCCCTCTCTAAGCTCGCAATCTAGCTCACCTTGGCGACATGCCTTGGTCATGACAGGACAAGAAATACCTCTTCTGGTCATGCCTCAGTTTCGAGTTGTTTGGCTTGAGTCTGGTGGTGGAACATGCTGCTTCAAAGTATGCCCCTCGACGATATCCTCGACGGCGGTCAGGATATGGAGCTGCCCAATGGACTATAGCCGTGGATAGAAAGGGAAAATGATGGTTGACCAGTGGATGGGGGTATTTTTTTTTACAATTCTATATTACGTTGATTTATGTGCGCTATTTTTTGCTACTAATAAAAAGCACTACATTTGCCTGGGTGAATCTTAATTCCACCTGATGCAGCTGTAGGTAATGTAGGTATTTGCCACGAACAGCCAGTGGCCATTGATAGAATTCACGATAAAGCTGGGCGATACAATGTGGCTACATGTGGCTACGCATACAGCATCTACATGCATACACATATAGGAACACGTACAAAACCATATTAACATCATATTAACCAGAGATATGTGTATATATATATATATATTATGCAGTATTATGTTTACATATGCAGTGTAAGCCAAATGAGAATTGTATTTTGTGGCACATGGCGCACAATGTTGCAGTAAACTCGATGTACACATATATTTACGCTTACAGTGTGTGGATCAATGGCACAAGTCAATTTATACTGAAACATAGGTGTTCATGAAACATTATGTCAACATATGCAGCGATGAATCATATACATCTACAGGTATCTATTCGTGTTGTTTGATGCTACTTGTTTATTTACCATACCTGCTGTGCCATGGTCAAAACTTGGATTGCGTGTCCACATTGGCGGGTGGTTATTGATGCATTGATATTAATTTATAAAGCACATGATGAGGATTTCCAATTATGGGATGGATGACTCATTAAACCATAATTCCATAAACCTACCATTTGTGGATGGTTGGAATAGGGATGAATTGGGGATGGTTTATGGCATTGTCTTTACCACATTACCATGTATATTGACCCTAGCACATATGTCAGTGGATTGGTTTGAGAAAAAGAAGGAAAAAACCATATTTAAAAGAACAACATGGTTTCCGGTTTTATAGTATTCTTCTCTGACCCAATCACATATGTTTTCATTGAACGGTATGTATGCGTATATATGTATATATATATATATTATATTATATTATATTATATCATATTATATCATATTATATTATATTATATATGTTTGAACCGCAACATACGACCCACCGTAACTGTGCTGATGTCAAGGTGATGCTCTTGGCCTTGCCGGGCTTTGTCTTCCGTGCGGCAGCGAACATTTGCAGATTGATGCTGGGGATCAAACGGCACTGTATGTTTTTCCCAACAAACGTGTGTTAAAAACAACACAGGGAGTTTTGACATGGTTCAATTTCCAGATCAAAAATTGAGAATTAGCCAATAAACGTGGTGATTTGGAGTGTTGCTCTTTGGTACCGACTAACATGGCTGAAATATCCGGCTTTCAGCTAGGCAGACACTCTTTTGAGATCATGCGATGTACTTACTGTAATCAAATTCCTTACGCTGCCACGAAATTCATACATGAAGCCGACTCACTGCCATTTGACTTGCCAAACAACTGCTTCCATTTTTTGCGACCAAGAAAGTAAACCCGTCCATCCCCATGCCTACTTTAGCATGAATTGGTTTTTCACCCGCCTAGTAAAAAAGACATGTGTGCTGACAGCATAGGTTTTATGCACCATCCACTGGTTTAGCACTGTTAAATTATGGAAAATTGCCCATATTAGTTCGCTGATCAACCTATGACCAAGGGTGATTTTCCATAGCTACGTTTTCTTTAGCAGAGATGGAGCCTTCTATTGTGCAGCTGCTGGACATCATGCATGGACAGACAGTTTCCCAGGATTGCGATCATCACGAAGAAGGAGCTCAGGAGATGGAACTCATTACGTGTCTTCACTGGCGAGTTGTGGGGTATTACGGTAATGCGATTGCTCCCCTGGAAATCCAACATTTAGATAATTTTTGATTCCGACTTCACGTTGCGACGTCACTGGAATGATGCTTAGTAAGGGGAACTCTCCCAAAATAGCCTTTGTTTCATCATTTATCCAGCACATTTATGTTACAATTTCAGAGGTGTAAAGGATTCTGGAATAGCCATGGATTGAAATGACCACCAAATTCATTGGACATGGTCAGTATTGGGGTGACAATGGGCTCACACACGTTGGTCATTTTTATGATTCAACTTATTTCGGGGTGTTGTTAATCTGGATCATCCATATTTATCCTTTCGGCGGCTGAGTTTGGCGGTTTGGTGCCTATATATCTGGTGTGCGAAAAACTCGTCTCTGATGCGCGTGAATGGTTGGAAATGAGGTTGCCACCCCCAGTTGATGGGATACGCATAAGATGCATTTTGCATTACCAACCCTTCACAGGGGTCCACCCAATTGTTTTAATTAAATCGGGCTATCCATCATGTACTCGTATCGTGAGTTCTTCAGATAGTTCTTCCGCGTGAGTGAGTTCTACACAGTGCCTAGGTGAAGATGAGCAGGGCGCAAGTGGCTCAAGTGGATCCAGGGAAAAGGTGCCATGGCCATGGCCATGGGATGATGCGGGACAGCTCACAGTGGGTCAAGGAAAGTGCTGAGGGAACCACGGCACAACTTTTGTCTGAAACCCGGTTGGCACAAACTATGTGGCAGAGTCAAGGGCAGAAGGCTCTAACTTGCTAGTGTCGCATAGAAGAAAAGAAGGGACACACAACATGTATATACTCTACGTGTGTATACATATATATATATACACATATACATATACATATGCATATGCACATAACATGATGCAGCAATCATTTTGGGTGTTTAGACATCTACCAAGCATTTTGGGAGTTATACCCCGCTTACTATCTACCATTGGTAATCGCACAACTGGCTGGGGTGATTTTCCAGCATCACCTGGAAGGACTACATATCCCGTTGTTCTGTGTTTGCATCCCATCATGTCCTTACTCTTCGCACAAATATGCCACATATATCACCATTTTCTGGTTGAAACATGTTGAAACCATAAGGGGGTTCCACTCGCATAGGTGCGACGAGGCTCTTCAGATCGTTTGGGTATTCATCGGGCTGCCAGCCCTCAGAGACTGGGCGATGATAAACACGACCCACACTTTGCCGCATGAAGAATTCCAACATCAAACTGAAGTAAAGCAACGATAAACCATCAATATTGCCACCAATTTGGAAAATTTGGGATGGTGGATCCTATTGCCAATTCTATATATACCGTACCATACTTCACCAGAGTTTCCTGGGGCTCATTAATGAGGGAGTATGAGTGTCACTGAATAAACCTATCAAACTAGCAGTCGCACAATTCCGGCGGCTGTGCCATCCGGTCGGGGGCTCGCTTGGAGCGCCGGAAAGTGGATCGCTTAGAGCGCCGGAAAGTGGATCGCTTGGTAAAGGTCTCATTCTCTGGTGCTCTAAGTGATCCGGTGCTCTAAGTGATTCTCTTTCCGGTGCTCTAAGTGATCCCGTAACCGTGCCATCCTGCCTTTTTGTCGGATATGTGTGGATGCTTTTGTGACCCTCCCCACTATCCAGTTTCTTTTTCCAGCTTCTCCGATCCCTTCTTAATCCTGGAAGCGGGAGTTTGGAGCTTGCAATTGTAGAGCTACGTCCTCTACAAACATCTTTCATGGATCATTGGTCTTAGCCTTAGCACACACATAGAGGCTAGAGGCTTCTCATGACATTTGCCAGTTCCCGCTGGTTGAAGATCGGAGCCAACAGACTGGCTTGTGGAATGTGACAAAGGTGCCCACATTAAGATGTAGGTGTCTTTTGATAAAAAATGAATAAAAATAAAAATAAATAAATTTTCAAAAGATGCCTTCAAGATGAGACATCATAACTCAATATTGTTATCGAATGTTATCGATCTATTTTGTTCCACATGTGGTCCCAGGGTGTTCTTGTTGGATCTTGTTGGACGTGGAGAGATTCAAATCACCCAGGAGTGCGCAGGTGGTCCGGCGTCGGAGCAGAAGCGAGTCACAATGAGGGACGACCGGGACGACCGTTCAGCGTGGTCAAAGTGCGGTGCTGATTAGGGCCAGGTGGAACTGGAAGTCTATTCCTAACACCCGTTCAGTATTATATATATACATACATACATATTTGTTTATTTATATATATATATATATATATATATTTATACAACTGCATACATATGTATATAGATATATATACACATAGTATATTATATATATACGGATGCTTTTATGTTCAGCCCATCTAGAAGAATTTCATTGATAGATTCAATTTTTTGGAGGTACGCCGAGTTCACCACCCCTTAAATCCATAAACAAACCAACAGATTGCCATTTGCAGCCCCAGGTTCCTACGGCTTTGTCTCCAAAGTACGGTTCAAAAAGACTGGCGAGTCACTTGGCCAGGTGCTTTTGAGTCTCGCAACGCCTTTTGGGATGTTTAGGAGCTACTGCAGTTACGGCCAGAAATACCGGTCATAAGTCAGGTGAAACCCCATTTATGGAATGATAACCCCATTTATATCCATTTATCACTTATCACATCTTATCACCATTTACAACCGCTAAAGGACTTTAAGTGTGGATCATGTACTATCCCAGAATTGGTCCTGCGGGGAAGAAGCGTGGACAAAGTCTGCCTTGACAGTTTCCTTGGCATCAACCCATAGGCCCATGGCCCGCTGCAAGGATTTTTGCCATGAAGTCGATCCCGAAAGACAAGATCCGGGAGCAACACATGCAGGCAGATGGCCAGTTAGTTTGAGGTTTGACAATTGGGTGACATGAAATCACTGATTTTGCTTGGGGCAAGAATGTCATACACTAAAAAGAGCTTGTGTTTGATGAATTGCGACATTACGACCAGCAATTACCATTACCACTAAGAATGTCCGAATTTTGGGGGGCATCGAATGCCCCACCTTTGGCCAAGCACCATATACACACACACATTTCACGACCATTTGCATATTTTTCTGTTGGTTTGGCAGCCTCACTCAGTCTCACTGAATATGCTCGTCAATAGTGGGGAAAAGATCATGCTGATTTCTCATACGCCATCTACAGATGCACACACACACAGACTGTCACATTCAAACTGCAGATGTGTGTAAGTCAGTCAAGAAATGGTTTCTGTTCGACTGGAGTAAAAACAAATGAAATGTCTATGTCTATAAGGCATCTCAAAGTGCATTTCTCCTCCTATTTGGTGGTGAGCCGTGCATTTTTTGCAAGGGCCCAATGCCCCGCGGTGGTTGTAGATAAGTTCAACCTCATCCATGATGTATGTGGGCTGCATGGGAGATGTAGTGGCTGGACCATTGCAAGACCCTCCAAGATTCAGTTCTAGAGAATTAGAGACACTTCCCAGAATTATTGCAAAGGAATTCTAGTGACTTGAGTCAAAAGCACAATGTTTGGAATGTAAAGTCCTTGGTTTGCTGAGTTGCCTTCATGTTTACATCAAGGCATTGGCTGCTAGTAGAGCGGTCTCGACTGGACCAATCTCAGCGCTGCCGACCCGCCCAGGGCTATCTCAGAAGAGAGGTGCAGACACAGATGCAATTGGCACACCCATGCAGCTTGGAGAAGTTTTTTTTGGTCCAACGATGAATCCAATTCCCCCATGGCTACTTCTCTATATAAGTGCAACTTAATCTCTGGCCATGTTGATGGCTAGTAAAAATCATCTCATAAATGAAGGTGATTAAACTAATTTGTAAACCACAAATTGAGTTATGGTTTGCAAACATTGTGGGTTCCCAATTGCCGAGGCATTGTACAGTTGCACTACTACTTCGAGGATCAGCACAATGTCCTGTTGCTGTTGGAGTATGCCAATGGCGGAGCCCTTTTCAGCTATGTCAGGCACAGCAGCAAAGCCTCGCCACCAATATGCCTTCATTTCAAGCGGAAATCAATAGGGCAGTCAGGGTACACTATGTATTGCATGTATCAGATTATCACAATTTGGGAGTACCCCCTAATTAATAAAGAGTTGTTTGTTACTCTCAGGTTGACATTATCCCATATGTCTATCTTTTTTCAGACCTATCCATATGACCCTATGGCTAGCATCGGCGTCTAGTGACGCCATGTCGGTGTGCTTTTCCACGCCTCAGAAGCCGTGGTCATTTACCTGAACCAGAAGCTGCAAGGCAGGGAGTGGACAAGCATTAAGACCAAGGGATGAAGAGGACGAAGACACACCTTTCCGTATCATGCTAGACTGGCCTTGTGAGCCCGTTGGTACATGTTGATATGTTGGTACCATGTGTTTGAGCCATATCAATCAACATTAGAATATAGACATTAACATTTGATTATACATAATTATGTACCTTATTCATAGCTGGGTAGACATATAATGGGGATAAACTGGCTCGACCCATTTGCAGGCCTCAAGACGAGGCCCGTTGTTGGGACTGCCAGGTATTTTGCCAACGTGGCCTTGGCGCTTACTCACCTGCACAGGTACCAAATCGCGACTTGTCAGCAATGACAAGCCTGATGATTTGCCCCCGCGACGATCCAAGGGGTCGCAGAATGGGTTGGATAAATCAACCATGGCTAATTGGAGATTAAGACATTAGAGATTTGCAGTCTTCAATCAGAATTGAATGAAATAGATAGGTAAGTCCGATAACCTTCAAAGCAACACAACTTGCCCCCCAAAGGTGTGGCCCAGCAAACAGGCCTGAGGGTGATTCATCAAGGGTTGCTGTGTGCAGCCTAGGTGCACCGTGACTTGAAACCCGAGAACATCTTGCTGTGTGGCGACTCACCCAAGAAGGTGAGGCCATGTGTGGCCCACGGCAAGTGACAGTCTGGGTGCACATGTTAAGCTGCATATGTTTGGGCTGCACACGTTAAGCTAACGCGTCTAGCAAGATGTGTCCCAAATATTGGTGCAAACGGCAGATCAGCAGCCTTTGTGGTCCGTTGGGGTGTGTGATTTGATCGCACTGCTGTTGCCGCCACAGTTTGGAGTTCATTTCCCGGGAACAGAACGACAACCTGCAATGGATACCAACATCCACCCCTCACCCTGCATCTGGTATCAAAATGTATCGGTTATGGGGATACGATTTTCTTGAGGATGCCTTTGATTTCACGGATGTGCATCGAGATATTGATGATTTGGTGACCATGTGGCAGGCGAAATTGGCGGATTTCGGCTGGTGTGCTGAGCTTTCTGAATCCCAGGAGCGCTTAACATTCTGCCGCTTGGCGTTTTTTGCCAGAAGTGAAACATGGTAACTGTCTCAAAATGGGGTATGTTGTAGTGATACACCAAAATTACATGTTTTGGGTGTTGAGAACATGAAGAAAACATGGCACCTGTCTTTGGACAAGCCCGGCGTTGGTGAAACTTTCTTTGGCACTAGTTGTGCTCGTATAAGTGTGTGTGTGTGTGTGCACGCTTGTCATTCTCAACTGGGTTCTTGTTGATGTGTTTTGACCATGTGGCTGGTGGTTCAGATGCTATTTAGTGCAAAAGCCCTATTTGGATGTAGTTGAATCATACTTTGGGATTTGCTGAACACAAGTAATTACTTCAAACCACGGGCAGCTGAAGTATTGGCAATTGAAAACGGCTGCGCCCCCTTAACTTTGACTTGAAGGATAGCAAACACACCGAGTTAGATCATGTCAAATGTCGACACCGAAGCAAACTTGAAAACGCCCTTGCTTGGTAGTCAAAGACGGCAACAGGAACTCCCTTAATGAAAGGTCCTCCAGGATGCCATGGATAAATTCTCCATGGCACTTGTCACAGGCCCCTGGGCTGTTCCAGTTGCATCACACGTGACTTGGCTCAGGTGGAACTTTTGATTATCTCTCGCCAGAAATGGTGCCTCGGCTGAAACTGAAGATCCTCACCGATCCCAATTGCGAAGCTTCGAGCTGTCTAGTGTGCAAAGGGATTACATACATACACATTACATACACAAAAAATCACAAAAACATCCCTCCAGGTCACGAAATGAGCGGTTTTAAGGCAAAATGTATGGTTCACCACAGCGCCAAGGTGATTTGTCAATCTGATTTTCATATGATTTTGGGCGCCCAATTTGAGGTATCTTCTTTCTTTCGCGCGTGAATTTGCCGCTATTTTGCTTTTGGTCAAAAGTTTTATGAGGGACAAAAATGGACGTCAGTGTTCTCTTTTCTTTCACCTCACAAGTTCGCTGCCTCGTGCACAGCGTGGCCGGTGACACTCATCAGATTTTTCACCTGTATGCCCATCTCCAAGCATATGGTTCTACGTTTTCCACAATTAAGTAAGAGCGTAGTTGCAAATTATTTGGGCAAGTTAAGAGAGAGCGTGTTGCAGCGTGTGGCAAGTTACTTGTAAAAATCAATATCGCAAGCATCAAGAGCATTAAGCAAGTTACTTGTGCAAGTTAAGAGCGTAGCATCAAGAGCGTGTTGCAAGCTGCTTGTGAAAGTTAAGAGCGTAGCATCAAGAGCGTGTTGCGAGTTGCTTGTGAAAGTAAGAGCGTAGAACCATGTAATTCTGTCAAAATGCAAGAGAAAAGAACGTTATTAGCCCCGACCCCCCTAACCCCACCCCGATATGCAAAAATGAGAGACATCAAAAACGCCAAAAACGCTAGCACATTTTTCATCATTTTTCCCTCCGCTAGCATAAACATACATTTGCATACATTTGCCTGTATATATATATATATATATACACATGAAATTTACATACACATATATACGCATGTGTATAATATACATATGCGCATGTGTATTTAAAAAAAACATATATATATATATATACATACATATGTGTGTGTGCGTTTTTTAATACAAGTCAATATACATATATATATATACATACATATGGGGATCGATCTAAAGGTCCTTGTAAAGAGTTTTTATTGCGAAGACCGTTCATCTTATGCTTGGAACCCTCGCGAAAGTTTTTTTTTGCGACTTCGCATAAGAAAATTGTTTATTCGCGAAAGTTGTAAATTTTGAATCATTATCATTGTATACATTACAGCTTGTTAAGGGCTACCACCTCCTGCCGCCCTGGGGTCCGGCAGGAGAATGGTACCGCACATTTACCTTTCCCTTTGGCTTCCGAAGGCGAGGCTTCGCCACAGCCAAATACCATGGTTTTGCAGCACATCCTTGCACCTGCCGCTGGTACTGCCTACGGCCTAACGTTGCTTTCTGAAGTCTCAAGAAACAAGCTCCAAATGCAGCAGCCAAGCTTCCAAAAGTAAAGCTTTGCGAGAGCCAAACGCCAAGGCCCCTGGTGTTTGCTTTTCCTTTGGTGCGCCCCCTCTGATGGTTGGGGTCTGCGGAGGGGAATTTTAGCGAAAGTTCTGCGAAGGAGTGGGCGTAAGTCAAAGTGCATTTTGAAGGGAGTGGCTCAGAAAGCCTTGCAAAAAAAAATTGCCTAATCAGCAATAACCTGTCCTGAGAAGGGGATTCCGTGATACTAGTGCTAGCTGCATGTTTACAAGGCTATGAAGAAGTTATCCGTGATGATTTGGTGTGATTTTGGCAGGTGGTGATTGAATCTTCATAAGAGGATTTGTTGCTCAACATGGATTCCGCGAGAGATAAACATGGAGTTCGCGAAAGATTCGCGAAATAATTTTTTTATGTGTGAAGAATGGCCGTTTGCAGAAAGGGAATTTAGATCAACCGCCATATGCCCATAGGCACTTTTGCATGTATATGATATATATGCATATAGACACATGTATGTGTGTGTGCGCGTGTGTGTTGTAAACTTTCATAATTCGAGGAAATAAGGGAATTACACAGAAATAGGGTTTAGGATATTTGCAAACCTATTGTTTCGGATTGAAATCCAGTTCGAAAGGGCTTTGAGCAAATTGTATTTAATCAGGTAGCTGCAGCCATCCACATGACTCATTTTGTGAAGAATTTGGGTGACAAACTAATAGATGTTCACAGCATAGGTCAAAATAAAGTATGCTCAGAAAAAACAGGAGCCATAAAGAAACGAATGCAGGCACCTAAAGAAATCATCCAAAACAAATATTTACAACATCTTACAACAGCTCGCTAGACTGGCGCCACAGCAGCAGCTGTCGATGTTGTGCATGAAAAAGGAAATAATTAATCTCTACACATTCTTTAATTCTTCAAATCTGTTGGGAGATTTTGTTTAACCATGTTCATGCTTATTGATATTGGCCTTTCGTTTTTACATGTTATGGTTTTCAAAATTGTTTTGACATGTTTTTGCAATCAGAAGCCTCGCCGCCTGCCAACAAAAAAAATCTATGAATCTTTAAAAAGACCCGCCGCAGGCGCCACTTTTGACCATTTGGATTGTCTCTCAAAGAATATTGCTTCCACGAATTTCAAACCAATCCAAAAACTAGACTCTACGAATAAGCATAGGATATTTTGAGGATATTTCATTTATTCATTTGCTTCAATGTTTTCATTTTTTAAATTTTACATTTCCCAAAATGTTTTATCATTTTTTATTTTTTTAAACAAAGATTATTTATATAAACTTATATTTTTCTATTTTTACTTCATTTTTTCCGTTCTTTATTTTTTTATTTTGCTTATGTATTCATTTTTATTTTGATTTCTGTTTGTTTTATTTGCCTTTTTTATATGTGTTTTGATTTTTCCTTATTTCCGCGGAAATTCCTTAAATTCAAGGGCTTGCCTTGAATTTAAGTAATGCCGATTTTTTCCACGATTATTTTTCAAAAAAATGAAATTCAGTGTTTTTTGTTTTCGAAAAATCATCGTGGAGAAATCACAACCGACTAGTGGAGAAAAAACATTGAATTCCAACATTTGTTTTGAAAAATAATTGTGGTAAAAAGTCGGAATTCCTTAAATTATTCCTTAAATTCAAGGGCAGCCCTTGGATTTAAGGAATTTTGGCGGAAATAAGGAAAAATGAAAAAAACATAATAATAATAATGATAATAAAGATAAACAACATGGGAGAACACATATATATATAATATAAACGAACTATAAAAAAAACGTCTTTAAAAATACGCAAAAAATAAAACAAAAAATAAGAACAATAAAAAACAATTTAAACATAAATATATATATATATTGTTTTTTCTTAATGTGTAGCGTCTACTTTTATGGCTTTCAGGTTGATAGAATCAATTCTTGTTGGCGACGATCCAAACACTCAAAAGTGGCGCCTGTGGTGTTTTTCTTTAAGTCATAGGATTGTTTTTGAGCAACCGGCGGCGTTTCTTCCTGCAAAAAAAAATACGGTGAAAAGATCAGTGGAAAGAAATGAAAAAAACACGAAATCGGGGCCGTGTCTCGAAATTAGTTGCGCAACCATTTTTCAGCCAAGGATCCCCGCACATTTGATTTGATGCATTTTGCATACTGCATGCACTTTATTTCCGGGGACAGACCTTAAATACAACCCGCCACCTTCTTTACGAAAGCTACCAGTGTGTGTGTGTGTGCGCGTGTGTGTGTTTTACATACACACACTTGCTCAGAAACAACATTGCGAATTTTGTTGTGGAGTGCATCAAACGTGCACAAAACAATCCCTTTCAAACTGCCAGGAAAAATAGGATGAAAAGGCGAGAAAACCAGTGTAGATGA
>Ga0126342_10012870_pt1 | contig 14873 bp, 17 predicted proteins | sample Cyp1metagenome_FD_92528 | JGI IMG/M metagenome (GOLD analysis project Ga0126342, IMG submission 92528) | Coral microbial communities from Lord Howe Island, Old Settlement Bay, Australia - Cyphastrea 1 metagenome | ecosystem: Host-associated > Invertebrates > Cnidaria > Coral ...
ATGTCAGAAGATATGCCAGATAGAATGCCAGATGATATGCCAGAAGATATGCCAGGTAGAATGCCAGAAGATATGCCAGATAGAATGCCAGAAGATATGTCAGATAGAATGCCAGAAGATTTGCCAGTAACAAATCGATAAATGTCATGGTGGAGATCACACGAAGTAAAGTAATTTATAGCTGCTATAGTTTCTATACTTGCTATAGTGCCTTTAGCTGCTGTAGTTGCTATAGTTGCTATAGTTACTATAGTTACTATAGTTCCTATAGTTGCTATAGTTACTATAGTTGCTATAGTTTCTATAGTTCCTATAGTTGCTGTAGTTGCTGTAGTTTCTATAGTTCCTATAGTTACTATAATTGCTATACTTTCTATAGTTGCTATAGTTACTATAGTTTTTATAGCTGCTATAGTTTCTATACTTGCTATTGTTACTATAGTTACTATAGTTACTATAGCTGCTATAGTTACTATAGTTGCTATAGTTTCTATTGTTCCTATAGTTTCTACAGTTGCTATAGGTACTATAGTTACTGTAGTTGCTATAGTTTTTATAGTTGCTATAATTACTATAGTTGCTATAGTTTCTATAGCTGCTATAGTTTCTAGACTTGCCATAGTTACTATAGTTGCTATAGTTACTGCAGTCCCTATAGCTACTATAGTTACTATAGTTGCTATAGTTACTATAGTTGCTATAGTTTTTTAGTTGCTATAGTTACTATAGTTGCTATAGTTTCTATAGTTGCTATAGTTACTTTAGGTACTATAGTTGCTATAGTTACTATAGTTGTTGTAGTTACTATAGTTACTATAGTTGCTGTAGTTATATACTATAACTATATACTTTAGAAATTTGTGCAACAAGAAGAGGATAAATTCTGTGATTTTTACTTTATAGTTATTACAGCTTTAACAAGCTATGTGATGTTAACCAACAGAACATGATAGCATCCTAAATGAGGTGTTTACCAACAAGAATTGGGCCTTGACGCATCAAAATGACGGGAAAGATTGGGATTAAGTCAAATTCCAGACGTTGGGACATGCAGACGTGGAGATTTTTTGGCAGTAACCATTCCATTTTGGTGCACAATTATGACCCAGCCCCAAACTTCTCCGGAGAGGAGGTGATCAACTCTTGCATGCCAGAAAACTGTAAAAAGGCAGTAACGCTTGGGGTATTTTGGCAGTTGGAAAGCCTGGGCCACAAATTTGAACCCAGCCTTTCGACTATGGCCATCTCGTACTCGCCCCATTTCTTTCCCAGCCATGCAATGCCACACCAAAAGCCGAAGAAGAGAAGTCCTCTGCGCAGCCGAGAAAAAAGTGTCAATTCAGCAGTCTGCTCGGAAAGTGTCCTGCATAAAGCCGATTTGTTCTGAAGTCGACAAACTTGAGCAGAACAACACAATTGCCATCGTCTCATATTGTGATCCACATACTTCAGAAGAATCATGGAGTCATGAAAAGTTTCACTCAAAAGGTGTCCCATTTGAATTTATGGCTTACAACATCTGTTTCCCCATCAATGAATGTATATGTATATACCCGCCGACCCCTGCCTAGCATTGGCCTAGGCGGGGCGGCGCCCGGGATCACCGGGCCAGACCCTCACTTGCGCACCCGAAATTTCATTCACTTGCGCACCCTCACTCACTTGCGCGCCCAGTGAGCAAAATGTCACTCACTTGTGCACCCTCATCATCTCTCATTCTGGACATAGTCACTGCGCTTTCATCATTGCTCCCTGTGGGGGTGCGGTGAGGTGGGGCGAGACAATAACGCTCATGTTCCTGTGCACACACAGGCACCGCAACCTCATCATCTTTCCTGCTCCCGTACAGACACAGGCATTGCTCTTTTATTATCAGTTACCGATGGGGTGGGCTGGGGCGGGGTGGGACAATAACGTTCATGTTCCTGTGCGCACACAGGCACCGCAACCTCATCATCTGTCTTGCTGTCCTGCAGACACAGGCACTGCTCTTTCATGATCAGTTGCCGGTGGGGTGGGGTGGGGCGGGGTGAGATAATAACGTTCATGTTCCTGTGCACACACAGGCACAGCAACCTCATCATCTTTCTTGCTGTCCTGCAGACACAGGCACTGCTCTTTCATAATCAGATGCCGGTGGGGTGGGGTGGGACAATAACGTTCATGTTCACAGCAACCTCATCATCTTTCTTGCTGTCTTGCAGATACAGGCACTGCTCTTTCATGATCATGATGATGATGACGATGATGATGATGATGATGATGTTAATGATGATGGTAATGATGATGGTGATGATGATTTGATGATGATGATGATGATGATGATGCTGATGCTGATGCTGATTGTGCTGCTGTGGATGAGATCATGATGATGATGATGATGAAGATGCTGATGCTGATGCTGATGGTGGTGCTGTGGTGCTGTGGATGAGATCATGATTATGATGCTGATGACGATGATGATGCTGATGATGATGCTGATGCTGATGCTGATTGTCAAGGCGGTGCTGTTTTTGAGATCATGATCATGATGATGATGATGATGATGATCCCCATGATCATGGTCATGATTTTCATGGGTGTACAAGCGAGGGAAAAAGTTGGTGTACAAGCGAGTGAAAATCGGGGTGTGCAAGCGAGTGGTCGTCCGGATCACCGCAGGTGTGCGACATCTCCAAACATGTTCCATATCCATACTCATTGTTTGTATACGGGATCGAAACATATCGAAACTGCCATGTAGACGCGATTCGAAACTGCCATGTGGCACGTTTCGGCACCGCTGCAGTGTTAGGCACCGTTGCCCAGGCTGCAGGGCTACAACCCAAGCCGCTGAACAACAAGCCCTTCACTGTTTCTATAGCGGTTCAACACTGCCATGTGGCACGTTTCGGCACCCCTTACAGGCCGCAACCGTTCTGCCACAGCGTTCGTCACCGTCGCCAAGGCTGCAAGGCTGCAACCCAAGCCGCAGGACGCTGCACATTTTCTAAAGGGGTCAGGGCGTCAGCCAATCCGGCGATGCCTCGCCGTATGGTGGTGGTTGCTAAGCATAGCTTTAGCTACCCGGGGGCGCGCCGGTGCCGCCGACCTTTTCGAAAATCCTTCAGGGTGCTGGGGTTTCGCGTTTTTCGGGGTTCGGGGTGGGAAAAAGAGGGTAAAATTCGAAGATGCGTTTTGGAGGTCCTTGTTGGGCGTTTTTCGTCGATTTTTGGTCAAGTTTTCATAATTTTTTGGTACTATGATTTTTGCTAGCAGAGGTTCAAAACCTCGTAAATACCATGGTTGCGGTTTTGCGTTGGCGCGGAGCCAAAAACATCGGTATTTACCGTGTTTTTTTGTTCTGAGAACGTGAAAAATCACGAAAACACCGCCTATTTGACGCTTTTTGGGGGTTTGCAAAAACCGTCAGTTTGACGATTTTGGGGGGGTTTGCAAAAAGATAACAACGACAACGACAAGAGGACCAAGCAGCAACAGCTATAACAACAATAACAACAACAACGACGACGACGCCGCCGCCGACGACGACGAAGACGACGACAACAACGACAACGACGACAATGACGATTCTTACCTAGTTCAGATGAAATCCCCCTCTCTCTTTCCCTCCCCCGACCCCTACAGGCATCGCCGGTGTGCGAAGCTCTACAATTTATATATATATATATATATGTACATATGTATGTGTATATACATGTATGTATATACACATACATATATGTTATATATGTATATTATATGTATATGTGTATCATCAAGAGATGAACCAGGCCTCCCCATTGAGACAGGATCACCTTCACCTTGGAACGTTCCTGGCAAATTAACACTCACCATTCCAGAAGTGTTTCCAGAATTTTCAAGGATATAGTTCTATGATATTTCCTCCATCATTTCCAGGTGTCCAACTTTTCAGTTTGGGGCTGCTACAAAGGGAAATGCTACAGTACATCATGGAATCGGGAAAAATTGTTATATTCAGGGGTAAGAACCATGGCTTCCTGATTTGTTCCCTTGAATCAAACGATAACGGCCAGACAGCCAAGATCAAACCATCAAACCGTGTCACTGAATTGGTAGAAAATGGTCGTTCAGCATCAAGTTGCGCTGGAAAACATGGTCATAAGCTTTCCTACTAACACCACCTGACTGTGGAGCGGTGGGCGGAAAGCAAACAGCCTTCCGAAAGTAAAACAACCCCCCGGGCCAAACAAAAAAAGAAGTGGGAAAGGCGGAAGTACACCCAAGGTCTCCTACACTGCAAAGGAGTTCCTCCATGACGAGGTTATATAGTTATAGAATGATATAGAGTTGTAGAAGTTATTCTACCTTCAGTTTGGCTAGTGATTTCCTTCGAGTCTTGGTTTTCGCCATGGCGGGACGAACAAAGTGCTCAAGTGGCAGAACCTTGATACTGGATTCTGGACCATACTCGGATGCGGCACAAAATCCCACCTGTTTGTCCCAATAGTCTCTTTGTTCTTTCAGCTTTTTTGTGACCTCTTCTGGCGTCTCAGGTGGCACTTTTTTCCTTGGATGAATCACACAGGAGGCATGAGTTGCTGAACTCTCAGGTGTGCAGGAACTGCCAAACACGAATCTACAGTTGTGGCTCAAGATTGGGTCCAAGCACAACGACCTTTTCAGCCACAGTTGCTCCTCCTTCCCAGCGAATGCGCGACGACCTAACCTCAGAAGCGATGGCGGTTAAAGCGATGTCCCATTGCCTGGTTAGATAACCTCTCGGAACGCGCCCTCCATCATTGGGTCTGAAAATGTCTGAAGAATGATGTCTGGTTTAAGCATGCTGAAATCATGGTAAGTGATGGTTGTACCAATGGCTTTCCAAGTGGAATATGAAATGCCTGGGGCAAAGAAAACAAATATTTTATTTAATTTATATAGACATAGACCAATCCATTTCTTCACCACTCCACAAGCATGTTGAACTCGTGTCTCTTGAGCAAGCGACGTTGAAGGAGGCACTGACACTCTCTGCGCAACCTTTCAGGGACTGAACACCAAGCTAAATCAAAGCATTTGGAATGGCATCAGTAGATCCCATGTTTAAGGGGAAAATGTGGGACTTTCACCTATGAAAGGGGGGACTTTCACCTATTAGATTACCAGAGAATAGCAGGATGTTGACGGCGGGGCACCCAGCCACGTGGCAGACCAGGGCCCACAATTCTGGCCATGGCGCTGACGTTGTGAAGAATGGCCGCCGATGGCCGCTGGCCAGTGCTACAATCAAGTCATGGCTGTGGATTGAAGTCGCATCCAATGGTAGCAATGGATATGGACATGGAGATTATACAGAAATATACAGAATGTCTCCTGTACATTCGAGGTACACGCAGACAGTGTGAATGCACTCCAGAATCCAGAATCTTGTACCGTTGAAAAGCTATACAAAGAGTTTCTGCATCACACAGAGGACGTCACAGGACACTAAATGGTCGCACAGCTACTTCGTGTGTTTCGATATACCATACCGTTGGACCTGAACCAAACTGCTTCACAGCCACTGCAGCCCAGGGCTCCCAGCATCCATCATCATAGTGTCTAGAATCTAGAAGAATGGCATGTCAACAGGTTTGTGACTTCACCACAAGCACCAAAAAGAGCCTGCCAGCACCGCCAGCACCGGTGTTTTTTGCCTTACATCTTCATTTGAGCAAAAGCAGTCACCACACAATGTTTCCTTGGCTCTGCCGCTGCATCATGCCATCACAACATATTTTTCAAGAGAATCTCCTCATGCGCCGCATCTTCAACCCCTGCTGATCTTCAGCAGAGGAATCCATAGGGTGAAATCTTCCAACTGGCATAATCCTCCTGGCTTTCGTGGAAGGGTAAATCACACCGTGTTGAGGGAATCCTTGGAGAACCAGAGTCAAGGCGAATTCATTAGAACTTGGGCAAGCATTTAGCATATACACATGGCTCCAGATGGGTTTGTCTCAAAATTAAGTACCTCAAATGTTGATAGTTTCTCATCATCTTCCCCATTCAATTTGCCATTTTGGGGTATACGGTATACCTGGCATACCTGGTATACCTTAATCTTTAGACGTAGCCAAATAGATTAAATAGATGCATCACATCATGGATCTTTCAGCTGTCAGAGATGCTCCTCTGCCGCGTGAAATCATACTGTCACACCTGAGGATGGCATGATGCAGATCCATGCAGGGTTTCCTTCATGGGTGAAAGGCGAAAGGTTGAAAACGCCTGAAGGGTCAAGTTCAGGAACCAGAAGCACCATGTTTGGACACCTCAAAAGAGTAGGTAGATATCCCTATAGATTTCTTGTTTCAATACCATTTCTCTGTATATCCCTATGATCTTTTAATTTCAATTTCTGGATATGTCTGGTCAAAGTCAAAGATTTCTTGGTTTCCCACATCTTACCATCGCAGATTAATTCCCTCCAGTTGGAGCTGCAAGTTGCGCCGCGCACCTTCCACCGCTAGCAGCTCAGCATTGCTCTCTGCGAAACGTTCAAGGTCTTGAATGCATTCCTAGGATGGAGAACTTCCTGGAGAACCCATATAAAATGGTAACTAAAAGAATGGGAAAACGAAGATCAACCATTAACCATGGGATTTTGCGGCCATTTTTGGGCAAAGCCATGTGGATACGATCTTCTCAAACCTGGATCCACATGGCATCGGTCAAAACTGGAAGCCTACCATCCCACTGCACAATGGACTCCATCACCTTTGCGTTCGTTTGGGGTGGAAGAATCTTTACAATGTAGATATACATTGAATACAGGACTACCGGAAGTGTAGTGAGATGGTAATGAAAAAAAATCAGGTGAACTTTGACCAATAAGCACATCACAAAATGATTCCCACTGCCAAAGAGTATAGCTAGGGCAGCTAGGGCTTCTTAAGGTCAAGCCACTTCAGATCGACGGGGATCAATCGGTCTGTGGACGAAATCGTTTTGAGCTCCCCACAATGAGAACACGATGCACGGCTTGAGCCCGCTCTGCATCAGAGCATCCTGTGCTCCATAGCGGTTCCACGCCAGAAATCACATCGATCTGTTGGGAGATGGAACTCATTCAACTGATTAAACACCGCTACACTGAAGATCACTGAAGTATGAATGAAAATATATGAAAATGATTGAAAATGCAGCTATACCGGGGCTATACCAACTATTTTGATCTATTTTGATGTTTACCAACGTACCTAGCTTTTGATCCATAGCCATTTCGCCACATTTCCTCCAACCAGGTCGCTCCCGTGTCATGGCCTGTGAGGAATGTCCGGTGACCGATCTCAATCCTGGCCAGGCCAGCTAACAACTTGTGATTCCTTTCAGGGTAGCCACTCAAGCAATTCAGGAACATTTATTGAAGGTTTCCAGCAATGGGAGACCCCCAAATCATCCATTCCAATGGATTTTTCATCATAAACTGTCCATTTTGGGGTACTCTGTTTAAAATTCATGGAAAACCCCTTACGAACGCTTACCAATCATCAGAGTCGCTTGGGTGTTCCGAGACAAAACGTGGCGGCTGAGCGTCTCTTCGTCGTCCACAGGAAACTTGCCATCCCGCCTGTGGAGCAACAGCAAAATCGCGCCCCATCGAAGAACGAAACTTCAACGCAAAGAAACTAACGTACGGTCATATCAGTATTTGCATGAGAAATACGTTTGCCATGAATGGATATGTGATGCGAATCGTCGATGTACATGGAACTTGAAACCTCCCTCATTTGAGGAAATATATATATATAATCGCTTCCACCGCCTTCTTCGCCCAAGATCCTCATAGACCTGGAATGGCAGGACTGAAGAGGCTGGCTTTAGGGAATCAGAAGAGCAGCAGCATGTCACTATCAACCTAGTACTGACCAGAGTCTTCAGAGCAACAAGATGAAACGACTTCGTTTGGTGAAAAAACACTCGACAATGCGTGGACCAAACTTCCACCAGTCCAGATCCATCAATGCACTTGGCTCGATTGGGCTCCCAAACTCGTCGACGCAGCATTTGGCTCAGCCTTGTTCTCAACGTGGTTGCAACATACTAAGTTACTAATCATCGAAAATCTCAGGGCAGTCATTTTGGTTTGTCCGGATTTAAGGCCTGATTTTTAGACAAAGCTGTCAACCAAGGTGATTGTCTCTCAATGTGGTTTCCTCCCCCGGCATTGTGTCTCTGAGAGTCCCGCAACGGTGCGGGTCTTGTGGCAGCAGTGTGGGATTTCTCCACCTGCAGACACAATTTGGCAGACTTGTGCGCGTGGTGATGGAAAATGATGGAAATGTGTTCATGAACTGGACTTTCAGTTGAGCTTCCCCACAGTGCGGTCCAGCAGATTGAGCTGCTCGTCCCAGACCTCAAAAAAAAAACAACAGACCTGAGCTGCCTCAAAGAGGACCTGTGGACCTTTCGGGTTTCCCTCAAGAATAAACAACATATGTAAAAATGATTGTATGTCACTTAGTTATGTTGTATTAATATATATATATATATGTATGTATGTACGTGTGTATATATATATATGTATATTACCATATATATATATATATATATTACTAAATATATATATATTACTATATATGTACATTATTATATATATATATCTATATTGTGTATACATACATATATTACTATGTTGTGTATAATATATATATATATATATATGAATCATAGTGTATCATATTCATCCAATGCCATATTTTTACACATTGGTTGACCCCAAAAAAAATCCATGGTTGGTTGATCGTGTCTATCTGTTCGTTGTCCTTAGCTCCTGAGCCATTTGTGCTGCAATTCGCACCTCCATGGGCTGCGTCGCTCCTTTGTAGGGGGCGCTACCTGGCTCGGGCCACCAACCTCTCATCTAATTCGCCACTGAAAAGTCAGCAATGGTCAAGAGATAATCAGATATATATATATATATATGTGATCAAATATGTATCATCTATTTTCATCGCAATGGACAGTGTCCGTTGTCTTCTTTCAATACCATAGGGTACCTCTCTTGTTGAACTTTGGAGGGCAAGATGCTATAGATGTGAGACAGCTTAAGACGAAACTTCAGTGACTTCCGATGTGCAGCTGCAGAGTCTGTGTCCCCTCAAAACACGCATCAGTTTTCAGTTGCTTCGTATTTGTTTTTTTTATGGTTTTTTCTTGTCTTGCGGCAACTTGCGGCTCTGCAAGAATCCAACGACCTTCGTTTTTGGAGAGGACACCATGTCACTCCAGCCTCGATCATCCAGGCAGATCCCATCAAAGGCCCCTTCGCATCGCCCCAGAAGGCGACTCAAACGGTGGGTGGCACCTTGCACCTGCACCAAGTCGATGTATGGTGAAAGATGTCGATACCACTAGGAACCAGCTTTTTTAGATTCCAGGTTGGCTATTCTGCAGTTTCATAGTAGCGGCTGCCAAATGTTCGTAGAAAAACCATCGAAGGCTGGTGTTCCATGCACAGTGGCATGGACTCATCCCTTGATTTGAGGTTACTTGAACCTTGACCAACCCGCCAGGATGTCGTACTTCATTGCTGGTGAATCTGTTTGAGATAAAGTAGAATGGTTCAAGAGTTTACACCAAACATAACCATCAGAACATCATACCGAAAAAAAACACCCAAAAACAGCGGCTTCCAGGTAGCCATGCCGAAAGCAACAGCTTCTGCAGGTGATGCAAAATGTTGCTGATGGAGGCGTCCTGGTCCGATCAATGGAGGCTTCCATCAATGGATCCCCAAAAATCTCCAATCGCTGGTTGGTTTATAATGGAAAATCCCATGAAGACGGATGATTTAGGGCTATCCCATGTTGGGAAACCTCCATATAAATTTGACATATTTAGCGATAGACTGTGAGGCTTCAATGATTTTGAGCCATATCCAAAATCACAACCTTAATTACATGTCATTGCTACCTACATCTAAGAGCCACAAACACCGCAACTCCGCCAGCCGCAGTTTCTACTTGTGGCATGCCTGGCACCACTATCTTCAGATCAGTTGAGTCATGGAAACTGCCACCTTTTCCGCAGTTATAAGGGTGACTTAACAGTATCGTATCGCCCCTTTTTTGGCAATAATCCCGAATAAACCTTTCAGTACAACACCCTATATTGACCAATCAAAAGTGGTACTCTTCATGGCTGAATTGTGTCACTCCGCCCCAGCTGCATCAGGCGCTCCCCAAGCTGAGTGCAGGCTGTGGCAACTTCTCGGCAAATCTGAGCTTTCGCATAAGCGGAGCATTTTTGTGGTGAAAAAGCACAACAGGAGTTCATCAAACTTTGCTCAAAGGTAAAATCCGGACAGCCTGAGGGTGCCTGAGGCATGGGTCTGTGGGAAAATGAATGATTTAAATTGATTTAAAGTCACAAATGGTTTTCGTTTGAGATATTTTGTCTGAGAATGGATGTTCAGGCCCTCATTCCTCCATTGCTGTTGAAATAGTCCGCAAGGGTTGAGGTTCTAGAGTCCATTCAGGCCACAAAATTTTGCCTGCTTATAGGAAATGCAAGTCCAATAATTGTGGGCAGGACCATCTGTCATGACTCCCAAGAGAAAGGCTACACACTTTCGAACAAGGGGGTGAAACTGTTCTAGGAAGGATACCACCAATCTCTGAAACCCTGGCGATTGCAGTACCCACTTTTTTTTCAAGCAACATGGGTCTGAGTCTCATTGAGCAGAACATGCTTCGTAGCGATTGCTCTCTCCTCCAACAAACACACTACATCTGCAAGTATTCTGTCCTCATCTTGGCACATCAAAAGGAAAGGAATTGTACACCTTGGTATCTAAGAGAAACCCTACTTTCCTTGCAATAAGGATTGTATCTGGGATAGAGGATTTTGTGGCAAACGGTATGAAGACACACAAACGCTGAGGCCCCAGGGTGAAAAAACAATTTTAAGATTTATCATTTCGATTTCTGCATGATTTTTCCCACAATATGTGGCAAGTCACTTTGTGATGTGTGTCCTTTTGGAAAATTGTTGACCCACTGATATCGATATCACCGTTAGTTCCACTCTACATCAATCTACCATTACCATCCATTACCGACCCTACTCCCCATCTCCTGCCCGGCTGGCACGCACAGGGACCAGAAGGAGCACACCAACCTACGCAGCAACAGTTCTCTTCAGATCCCATGGTATGTACTCACTGTAGGCGCAAGCTGCTGGCATGAAAACATCTAGGAATCTTGAATGTTGCTGTCACGGTCTGTCACGCAAAACGCTGAAAGTGCAAGGGTCTGAAGATACCAAAAATGTGGACACAGAATCCGAAATTGGTGAAAACAGAGCACCTGCTGGAAAAAAAAATGAAAAAATGTGGGTCCCTTATGAATCCGACAGCCAAGCCTTTGACGGTCTACTCGGAAATGAGCCACGTCTGGACCCATGCACATGTAGACCTTGTCCTGGAAGTCAGCAATGCACCAGGCTGAGGCAGTGGATTAAAACCAGCTGAAATGGATCTGACTAGCTCCAGTGCCACTGGACTACTTTTTCAAAGAGCACCATCGCTGCTTCAAACACTCATTGACCAGAACTGACAGAATTATCAGAGAATAGATAATATATATGATTATTTATTTATATATATATATATGTAGCTGGTATGCTTCCTTTTTCACTATGCATCATCCAGGTTTGTTTCTCTCTGTGCAGTGGTTTGCCTTCTGTAGGAACGTTTCTCCCGGGTGGGATATGCCGCAGCTTGAGCAGCGGCGTTCAGCGTCAACCTCTCAGCTGTGGTCAGCTGCTCTGCCTCATCCAGGTTTGTTTCTCTCTGTGCAATGCTTTGCCTCCTGCACTCCTTCCAGGAACGTTTCTCCCATTTTTCCCATCTGTGTCTTTCTTGGTCAGAACTGCATACCAAAGCTCCGGAGCCACTTTTGACTGCAATAAGGATCCCAGTGACGATAGAAGCGCAGGCAAGGAATGCGCCAGCTCAAGCGCGCGCTCCTTCACCGTACTGGGCAGTCGTGGAAAGTATACAGTAGCATTCAGCTCTTGTAGATATACATCCATAGTCCTATGTGCAAGCCAGCGTCCACTACGCATCACAAGTTCTGGGCAGTCGGTCGCCATCGGCAGAAATGTGGCTCCCCCCGCACGGAGAGAGCCTAGGTCCAGACACTTTTCACCATGAAAAGACGTGGTCGGCAATCCAAGGGCAACAAGAAGTTACCTGAAGCGTGTCCTCAGTAACTGGCTTGAAAAAGGCCACAACTTCACTCTCGGTTGCTTCCCTCCAAAAGCCAATGAAACAAACTGAACCAAATCTGCGGCATCCAGTTTTGACATTTGATGTCTAGCTGCTTTGTATCTTGTCTTTGGCTCTTTGACCTTTAAGACTTTAAGAAAACTGCATCGCTGGTGTACCACACATCTTCAGGTATCACCAGGTTATCCCGGCAGGCTGCAAGCACTTCGCCTATGCTGCAAACTGCGCCCCAGGAAAGAGCAAGAGCTCCCGCCACCAGCGGCCATCCCCAGAGAATGCACGTAGAGCACATGGCTAGCAGCACTTGCAATGGGCATGCTGTGTGATGATGACCCGGTTCTTCACGTTGCCAAGAGAACGCTCACAGTTTCTACATTGTTGTGGTACGGTCTGCCGCCAGCAAAGAGCTCCCGGCCATACTGCACCAGCTTGTGCACAATGTGCTCCAGCTCCGGATACGCATTTTCGAAAAGATCTTTCCGCGAAAAACCTCTTTGAGATAGCCAAAGTTCAAAAGCCTCCAACAGTTTTTCCTGTTTGTTTTTGTGAGCCTTTCGACAGGTCTCCCTTCAGCCAGACATTTTCCAGTGCGCCTCGTCGCTCGTATCTCATCTTCACGATTCCGCGGGCCATCCCATGGCAAAATCCAAACCCTACTACCAAAATCCAAACTACACCTACGAGGGAAAACCTAGGACCTTCACCCGGGAAGCCCCACGTAGCATCAAGATCTAGAAGATGCTGATGGAGATTTGAAGGGGGTCGGATGGTTTGTGCCCTGACACACGGAAGAGAGATAGCGCTAAGTCCAAGGCCATTTTGGGTGGAAAGTCCAAGGAAGAGAGAAATCCAATTGCTAGCCCATCGTTTAAGTTTAAGCCGGGGGAGAGAAGCTGCACGGAAGAGGGATGTTACTCAAGTTTTTCAAACCATGGCTCTCCATCGCTGGCATCTCGGAGAACCGCATCTCTCGTGGGGTCATCTGCAACGTTCAACCGGGTTGGCAAGAAATGTACAGAGATTGAAATTCCAAAAGCCAGCCCTAAAGCACAAATCTTCCTGAGTAATGGCTGAAGTGCCTTTGCAGATGATCTTCGCTTGGCAATCACCCGTGCAGCGACATGAGAGTCCAACAGCAACACTACCCTTCCTCCTCCTGACCTTGCTGCCTTCTTAATGGCTTGGAATGTGCTTTGCAGCTGAAGGACATTAATACGGGACCTCCCTCGCCAAGACCAAGCTGAGCAAACCTCCCACGCAGATCTTTTGACAATCTCAGTCAAAAAAACTGATTCAAGGCCAGCAGCATCAATCAGCTGAGCAAGAAAGATTTTCTTCCTCGGTTTCAGGTGTTTCTCAAACATCTCTGCAATTGCTTCCACCAAACGAGGGCAGTAGACAGCTGAACCTTTTGTCAGTTGGCCCTGTATCTCCAGTATAGGGACGGCAATTCCCAGCTGGCTTCATGTTGCAGGTCAGGAAGCGAAGCTCCTTCTGGCAAGGCGAACCATATGAGCATGAGGCTGCGTAGGTCTCTTCAACGTTGCCAAGCGTTAGCAGAAAAAGCAAAAAACTAAGCCATGCCATCTATGACCGTCGCGGGGTTTCCAACCATCCAAAAACTTCAGCCTTGGCCGCAACGTAGAGAACCAGACATGCAAATGCAAGCTTATTCCCAAACCAGACCTTTGGCAGTTTTTGATTCAAACCTCGTGGCACCTTGTCTGCAAATCTGAGTTCAAGTGTGTTCCACACTCTGTTCTCATCTGGCTGGGAAAATCCTGAAAGAATGGGGTGGATGTATGCTTTCAAGGCACACCTCCCTATTTGAACCTCTCCCCTGCCACCAGAGATTCCAAATAGGTAAATGGAGCATTTGTCCTCGTACCAGCCCATGTCAAAAGCAATGGAAGGACTCATGGGCAAGGAAAGGACATGCCCAAATTCCTGTTCCCATTGGTCAAGGGGGACCTTTCTACCAAATTGCCCTACCCAAACCTCCTCCACCTCCACCGACTTCAAGGCATGGTCCACCTGGTCTTCAAGTTCTAGTTCATGCCTGGCAATTTCAGTTTTGGGGGTCCGTGAATTTGACAGTACTTGCCAACCAAGGCTTGTATTTCCATGCTTGCTAGTCTCTGTTCCTTCTTTTCTGTCTTTTCTGTATTGTTGTTCTTTTCAAGCTGTTCTGCTATTTGTTTCTGTTTTGTCTTTTACGTTTTCCTTTGGATCCTTTGTCTGATTTTACAGCCACAAGCCACCAAGAAGAAGAAGAAAGCAGAAAAGGAGAAGAAAGGAGTTGGTGCTTAAGGTGAACCACCACTAAGCACTAAGAAGAAGGGAGCAGAAAAGGAGAAGGAAAGAGTTGGTGTTTAAGGTGAAGAGTGCACAAAAGGAAGAAAAGGGGCAGAAAGGAGTTGGTGTTTGAGGTGAACCACCACCAAGAAGAAGAATGCAAAAAAAGGAGAAGAAAGGAGTTGGTGTTTTAAGGTGAACCACCAAGAAGAAGAAGAAGAAGAAGAAGAAAGCAGAAAAGGAGAAAGGAGTGGGTGTTTAAGGTGAACCACACCAAGAAGAAGAATGCAGGCAAGGACAAGACAGGAGTTGGTGTTTTAAGGTGAGCCACCACCAAGAA
>Ga0126342_10012871_pt1 | contig 14872 bp, 9 predicted proteins | sample Cyp1metagenome_FD_92528 | JGI IMG/M metagenome (GOLD analysis project Ga0126342, IMG submission 92528) | Coral microbial communities from Lord Howe Island, Old Settlement Bay, Australia - Cyphastrea 1 metagenome | ecosystem: Host-associated > Invertebrates > Cnidaria > Coral ...
AAATTTTCAGGGCCCAAAACGGAGGTGATTTCAATACTAAAAAATGCTTGGTTTAAGGGGTCCGGCGCCAAATCTGGACCCTGGGCCTTTTTTGGGGCCCCAAAACCCCAAACCCAGAACCCCCAAACCCAGAACCCCAAACCCAGAACCCCAAACCCAGAACCCCAAACCTAGAACCCAGAACCCTAAACACCAAAATCCAAAATTTTCAGGGCCCAAAAAGGAGGTGATTTCAATACTAAAAAATGCTTGGTTTAAGGGGTCCGGCTCCAAATCTGGACCCTGGGCCTTTTTTGGGGTTCCAAAATTGTCGAAAAAGCAGCTGTGCCTTGCTAAAGTTGCAAAAAGGGAGCTCCTAAAACAGGCTGTAACGCCGTAAAGTGTCAAAAAAACAGCTCCCATAACAGGCTGTGCCTTGCTAAAGTGTCAAAAAAGGAGCTCCTAAAACAGGCTGTGCCTTGCTAAAGTGTCAAAAAAGGAGCTCCAAAAACAGGCTGTGCCTTGCTAAAGTGTGAAAAAAAGAGCTCCTAAAACAGGCTGTGCCTTGCTAAAGTGTCAAAAAAGTAGCTCCTAAAACAGGCTGTGCCTTGCTAAAGTGTCAAAAAAGCAGCTCCTAAAACAGGCTGTGCCTTGCTAAAGTTGCAAAAAGGGAGCTCCTAAAACAGGTTGTGCCTTGCTAAAGTGTCAAAAAAGTAGCTCCTAAAACAGGCTGTGCCTTGCTAAAGTGTCAAAAAAGGAGCTCCTAAAACAGGCCGTGCCTTGCTAAAGTGTGAAAAAAGGAGCTCCGAAAACAGGCCGTGCCGCCGTAAAGTGTCAAAAAAGTAGCTCCTAAAACAGGCTGTGCCTTGCTAAAGTGTCAAAAAAGCAGCTCCTAAAACAGGCTGTGCCTTGCTAAAGTGTCAAAAAAGCATCGTCAAGACAAACCTCCCAAAAATCGAAAATTTTCAGGGCCCAAAAAGGAGGTGATTTCAATACTAAAAAATGCTCGGTTTAAGGGGTCCGGCGCCAAATCCTGACCCTGGGCCTTTTTTGGGGTCCCAAAATTGTCGAAAAACAAGCTGTGCCTTGCTAAAGTTGCAAAAAGGGAGCTCTTAAAACAGGCTGTAACGCCCTAAAGTGTCAAAAAAGCAATTCCCAGAACAGGCTGTGCCTTGCTAAAGTGTCAAAAAAGGAGCTCCTAAAACATGCTGTGCCTTGCTAAAGTGTGAAAAAAGGAGTTCCTAAAACCAGCTGTGCCTTGCTAAAGTGTGAAAAAGGGAGCTCCTAAAACAGGTTATAACGCCCTAAAGTGTCAAAAAAGGAGCTCCTAAAACAGGCTGTGCCTTGCTAAAGTGCGAAAAAAGGAGCTCCTACAACAGGCTGTGCCTTGCTAAAGTGTCAAAAAAGTAGCTTCTAAAACAGGCTGTGCCTTGCTAGAGTGTCAAAAAAGCAGCTCGTAAAACAGGCTGTGCCTTGCTAAAGTGTCAAAAAAGGAGCTCCTAAAAAAGGCTGTGCCTTGCTAAAAGCAGCTCCTAAAATAGGCTGTAACAACCTAAAGTGTCAACAAAGCAGCTCCTAAAACAGGCTGTGCCTTTCTGAAGTGGCAAAAGTCATCTGAAAGGCGCGCGCGGCTGTTGTCACTTTTCCATCTATTTTGTATGATGGGATTGAAAAGGCACAAGAATGAAACTTTAGTTTCACCAGCAATTCATCGTGAACATTCTCATCGTGAACAACAACATCAACAACAACAATAATATCAACAACAACAACAACACCACCACCATCATCATCATCCTCATTATCGCCATCACCACCACCATCGGCAACATCATCATCATTATCATCCTTACCATCATCATCATCACAATCATCCTCATCATCATCATCATCATCATCAGCATGATCGTCATCACCATCATCATCATCATCGATATCATGATCAACAACAACATCATCTTCATCACCATCACCATCGTGAACATGACCATCGTGAACAGCAACATCAACAACAACAACAAGAATAATATCAACAACACCACCACCACTATCATCATCATCCTCATTACCGCCATCACCACCACCATCGGCAACATCATCATCATCATCATTATCATCCTTACCATCATCATCATCACAATCATCCTCATCATCATCATCATCAGCATGATCGTCATCACCATCATCATCATCATCGATATCATGATCAACAACAACATCTTCATCACCATCACCATCACCGTCAACAACAACATCACCATCATCATCATCATCATCAATATCAGCACCAACAACATCATCATCACCACCAACATCATCATTATCTTTCTTACCATCATCATCATTATCATCTTTCCTACCATCATCATCGACGTCATCATCATCATCATCAACATCGTCATCAAGATTATCATCACCATCTTTCTTACCGGCATCATCATCATCATCATCATCATCATGATCATCATCATCATCATCATCATCATCACCATCTTCACCTTCATCATCAACATCATGATCAACAACATCACCATCACCATCAACATCACGATCATTATTCTTACCAACATCATCATTATTCTTATCATCATCATCATCATCATCAGCCTCATCATTTCTTTCATCTTCTTGATCATCCCGGAGATGCCGCCTGAGCCGTCTACGTTCTGAACCTTGACTTCGTTGACCCTTGACCTTCTGAACCTTGAACTCTCACATTCATTTTCAAACCCGCCGTGGCAAGCAGGAACGGCAAAAAAAGCGAATTTTTCGACTTGCCCGGGGAAGCTCCCGAAGCGAAACCTGCCTGCTACTGAGGGTTCAGGGTGTCAAGCGCAAAATCCAAAAAATTGCTCTTTTTGGATCCGACTTTTCGTCGATTTTGAAACGAGCTCAATTTGGTCCCAGTTGGACCCTACTCTGAAAAACGTATTTCTGCCATCCTTTCCTTTCCTTTTTTCTTGCGTTTTCTATTCTCTTTCCTTTTCACATGGGCCAAACCGCAAAGCAACAGGCAGGCAAGCGGCAAAACCGAGCCACGAAGCAGGTACAAGCACGAAACGGCACGGAAACAGCCGCGCCACAAAGCACATGCAGGCAGAAGAGCCAAAACCGAGCCACGAAGGCAGATGCAAGCAAGACACGGCACGAAAACGAGCCAACCCACCAACTACAGACAGGCAAGCGGCAAAACCGAGCCACGAAGCAGGTACAAGCACGAAACGGCACGGAACCAGCCAAAGCGCAAAGCACAGGCAGGAAAGCGGCAAAAAGAGAACCACCAAGCAGATGCAAGCAAGACACGGCACGAAAACGAGGCAATCCACCAGGCAAGCGGCAAAACCGAGCCACGAAGCAGGTACAAGCCCGAAACGGCACGGAACCAGCCAAAGCGCAAAGCACAGGCAGGAGAGCGGCAAAAAGAGAACCACCAAGCAGATACAAGCAAGACACGGCACGAAAACGAGCCAACCCACCAACTACAGGCAGGCAAGCGGCAAAACCGAGCCACGAAGCAGGTACAAGACGGAACTAGCCAAAGCGCAAAGCACAGGCAGGAAAGCGGCAAAAGGAGAACCACCAAGCAGATACAAGCAAGACACGGCACGAAAACGAGCCAACCCACCAACTACAGGCAGACAAGCGGCAAAACCGAGCCACGAAGCAGGTACAAGCACCAAATGGCACGAAACGAGCCAAGCCCCAAAGTGCAGACAGGCAAGCGCCAAGAACCAGCCACGAAGCAGGTACAAGCACGAAACGGCACGAAACGAGCCAAGCCCCAAGTGCAGGCAGGCAAGCGCCAAGAACCAGCCACGAAGCAGATACAAGCACCAAACGGCATGAAACGAGCCAAGCGCCAAAGTGCAGGCAGGCAAGCGCCGAGAACCACCCACGAAGCAGGTACAAGCACTAAATGGTATGAAACGAGCAGGCCCGCCGATTACAGACACGCAAGCGCCAAGACAGCCACGAAGCAGGTACAAGCACGAAGCGGCAGGAAACCAGCCAAACCGCAGTACGATGCGACCACGAAGTGGCACGAAACGAGCCAGATTGCAAAGTACAGGCAGGCAAGCGGCAAAAGGCAAGCCACCAAGTGGATACAAGCACACGAAACGAGCAAACCACAACGCACAGGCAGGCAAGCAGCAAAACGAAGGCACCAAGCAGGCGCGCGCACAAAGTCCTACTGTTAGTCCTGCTGTCGTGCTATGTTGCTGGTTCCTGTGCTGCTGTTGTGCTCTTTTGCTGTTCTGTTGTCCTGCCTGTTCTACTGTCCTGGTGTTTTGCTGTCTGCTGTCTTGCTGTATTTGGTTCTGCTGCTGTCCTAATGTCTTGTTCTTGCTGTTCTGCTGTCCTTTGTCGTCCTCTTGTCCTGCTGTGCTGCTGTCCTGCTGTGCTGCTGTCCTGCTGTGCTGCTGTCCTGCTGCTGTCCTTCCGTTCTGTTCGTCCATCGTGCAAAAGGGAATGCAACAGAAATGCAACAGAAACAAAATGCACCAACATGGAAATGGCACTTTAAATGGCTAGAAAAGCAACACGCGGGCATCTGCAAACTCCTTTTTTCGTGCTTTTCGAAAGCCTCTCTTCTACCAAAATCTACCGCGGCAGCGGTTGCAATCAATGGACCTGGCGGCAGGTTGCAACACAAACTTCAGCTGCCACGTGCGCAAAAAGCAAAGCTGTGTCTCTCAAGGGTTTCCTTTTTTTCTCCTGCAAAACGGCCGTCGTATGGAGGGCCTGCTGTATAAGGGCCACTGTCCGTTGTCGGGCCGCATTCTTGACCCATGCCCGGCTCATTGCACTCAAGCCGGCACTAGGCACAATTTTGGCCACGCTACCCTACATGTTGCCTCTCACTCACTCAAACAGACACTCGATGTCGGTTTGGCTCACGCGGCACGCTGCCTCGTCCTCGCCTGAGCTGTCGTTATCTCGCTTCGTGTTGAGGAAGCCCCAGTCAGATCCAGGATCTGACTCTTCACCTGGGCAGCGGGCAAAAAAAATTGGGCCTGCATTGAACATGATCAAAGCGGGTGCTCTCCTATCGGTTGTAGAGGTGCGTGCTTCCGTGCTACATATGAAAACAAGGTATCGGTAAATGGGTGGAATTCTATCAGCTGCGAAAACACAAATGTGAACATCTCAAATCCGCTACCTACGACGTTAATCTTCCGCTGATTTTGTCGGTTGCTGACTGGTCCTGGCTCCTCCCAGACGCGGGGGCGGAAGCGATTCCAAGCCGTGTAGTCTTCCACATCGCTGTCGAAGCAGTCATCTGCGATTTGACTGGGTTCGTTCTCTGTTTCCTCATCTTCGTCGGTGGGGGATCGCTGTCTTCGTAGGAGTCTGAAAAGCTCTGCGGGCCTGGGCTTCTTTGCTCATTGCCTCGTGAGTCGACCCCAACGGGTAGCCAGTCGGAGCGCCTGATGCGCCCAAGGTGGAAAACATCTGTGTGCTTTCTGGCGCGGGAAGTGCCCACGTAGGCATATCCGCGATCTGGACGGCGGCGGTCGAACTTCAGGCCAACCAAATCCAAGGTGGAACCTTGCGCCCGTCGCATCGTGGTGGCATAGGCGTAGACCACAGGGACCTCAGCATTCAACCAACAAAAAGAAGACAATCTATTGTGCCTAGTGGGCCACCGGCAAAATAAGGTTAACCAGCGACCAGATCTGGGCAAAATATCAACATGTAAGAATTCGTAAATACCAAAAAAAGGCTGAACCCGGTCAGGCACAAATATCTCTCCCCTGTCGGTCACAGGGTGCACCAAGATCCTATTGCCTTGCTTGGTCAGCAGCACAAAAGTGTCCTTGGTCAGCATGGTCTCAATGATGCCGGAGTTGCCGTTGACGAACCCCCTGTCCTTGTCGAGGTTGCGCGTCAAGCGAACTCGCATCCCGGGCTGCAACCAAAGCAAGCCTGCTTCTGCTTGTGGATCACCAACGATGCAGCCATCAAGTGCTTCGATTCTTCGGGCTGCTTCCGGAAATTCTGCCCGCAGGCGTGCCAGATTCAATTGTTTTGCTCCCTTGTTGGTCACCGTCAGGAAAGTGAAATCTCTGCCGGTTTCTCGTTCCAATCGAAGGGCTCTCTGTACTGCCATGTCAAGGTCTCGGGGCAAACGGCGGCCCACAAAGAATTCCTCAAGGCATCTGCGAGACGGCTGATGTACACGTGCATGGGCCAAGAAGTTGAGCATGTAAGGGTCTGTGGAGCGCGCGGCTGCATGTTGTTGTAACTCCACTTTGCGTAGCCTGCCGGCAGCTTCCTGATTCTGCAAACCTTGTTGGAGAGCGTGTTCGCCGAAGATGGGCTGCAGCTGCTGCGGGTCCCCAACGAAGACGATGAAGGGGCAAGGATTCAGCTCGCCTATTGCCGTTTGCATGCAGCTCCACACCTTGGTATCGACCTGGGTGTACTCATCCAAGATGATGAGGTCGTAGTGCCGAAGGCGTCCTGGTGGGTCGTACTGCCTGTCCTTGTCTCGGCTCACCTTGAAGGAAGCGTGGATGGTTTCGATGGTGATGAGGTTGCTTGGCGGCAGGCGCAACCTGCAGCAAGGCTGTATTGACGCAGTGGAAAAAAAGCACATATATAGGGAAGAAAAATTGCAAAACCTATGTATTATAGACATCGTGCCGGCGATCATAAAAATATACTAAGGACCAAGTATTAGCTTCCAAGAAAAATTCACTTGAGGCCAATTCGTTTTGGGTGTTATCACCGTTAAATTATTTATCAGTAGGGAAAGACATCATAACAATATCTTATGTCCCCGCCTGTACTCCGATGCCAATTGCCCCGTCGGGGTGCCAACCAGCACGCGGCAGCCGCGGTCAGTGGCGGCCAGTGCTGCTGCGATGACCACCTCGGTCTTGCCTGTTCCAGGGCCACCGGTAACCCAGAGGACTCTCTGTTCCAAAGGAACGGCGAGGTCATTGGTATCCGTGATGGTGGTTCCTTGCTCGATGGCGTTCAAAACCAGCTCTTGCTCCGGTGACCAAATCCTCCTGGGGGCTTCGAAGAGGCGGTTTGCACTCCACAAAGCTGGATCAGCACGCTCCAAGGCAACTTCACGGAGCACGCGTGCACAAGCCATGATGCGATGACCAAAAGTTTGCATGCGGCTTTCTCCGAGACCGCGAATGTTCAGATCTTCCCAAACCCGATAAATGAAATTCTTCACCTGGGTCTGCCAGAAAGTCGAACCTTCCGGCAAAAAATCGATCTTGGCGTGCTTCAGCAGCGCGGACAAGTGGGCCATGTTCTCCGGAACTCTGTCTGCAGGCTCTGGAAGGACGTCTGTTTCTTTCAAGTTCTTGAGAAAGACGGCTGCCCAGCTTCCAACGAAGATATCCAACAGCTCGAAGGGGAACTGCATAGCGACTGCACACACCTTGCCGCTGCCGCGGCCGCCGCGATTGGCAACATTGCGGCGCCGCAGAGCGTAGTGATACTTCTGCCGGCCGCAAGCATCAACCTCATCTTCCAGGAGCTTCTTGTTCCGGATGTCGAAGAAGCGGCACCATTCCAGGAAATTTGTCTTCTGTGGATCTGGATCTTTGGGATCGTCGCCCTCCAAGGAGACCTGGTCCTTGACAAGCCACTGTTGAAACGCGTTGTACAAGTGCCGGTCGTTGTTGATAGCCGTGCTTCCTGGAATGGGTGCATGCACATACGCTCCAGTAAAGGAAGCCCTCACCATGGACAGGTTTGCCATGTCCATGGCCATTTCCTGTTCCATTGGGGAGCGCTTGGAAAGCATTCTGAAAACCTGACGCCAGAGGCTGTTTGCCTGTGGGTTGCCAGAGTCTTGCCGATCCTTGCTGCGGAACTGCAGAGCATCTGATGCCTTGGCGACGTAGCCCGTCACGTACTTGAGGAGGTTGTTGTGGCACTCGCCCCCTTGGGCATCCACACTGCAATCAAAGCTTGACTCCAGCATGTTGACGAAGGCTGAGGAATGCTTCTGCTTGGATCGTCCGGTGAGCTCCGAAGGGTGGCGGCCAGGCAGCATCTGCAACCAACAGAGTACGTGAACGTGTATGGTTCCCCTTTTCTGGAACTCGAATCTCATCACCCAATGTTGGATCTTTGCGATTCCACAAGAAGCCAATGCATCGCCGTCTTCCGTCACCAATCTGCGAATGAGTGCTTGCAGAACATTGTGAATGTACTCGGTCAAGAGGATCTGTTGCTTGCTCAGTTCTTTGGGGTCGGCCGGTGGCAATGCTCCCTGGTGCAAAGGAAATTTCCATTCTGCGGGCGCCAGCGTGAAAAAGAGCTCTGGCATTTTCTTTGCCTGCCTGCAAACATCCTCGAGCTTCTGACCTTCGCGATGCCAGTACATTTCGAACGCGGCCATGTCGGAAGCAAAGACCTCCGGGGCCATCTTCTTCTGCTCCGCAATATTCACCACGCTGCTGATTGGTCTTGCCATTGCAACATCGTAGAGGAAGCAATGGAGCTCGTAGTCTTGCGTGTAGTCAAGGCAGCGACTGAGGAACTTGCGGTAGGCACTGGTTTTCAGGCTGGGGGTCGAGGCTTGTGGGATGCGGCCCAAAGTTTTCAAGCGGGCGGCCAAGTCCGTGTCACCGAAAGCTTCATAGGGGTACAGCCATGGGCGGGCGCCCACTTCGAGACCAGGCAGGAAAAGCAAGAGCTCCCGCGTATCAATCCAGCGGTGGCCCTCTCCATCGGCACGCTCCTTCATTGCTTTCTGGCGCTGTTCCACCATTGCTTTGTAGGTGTGGTTGTTGCCGATCAACCACTCATAGGCGCGCCTGCCTGCCTCAGTGCGCACTGCAGCTTCTGGGCTGATTGCGCGCCAGGTGGCGCGAATGACGCTCCTTTTCTGGCGGCTTTCCATTGGCTGAACAACTTTTTTCTCGAACTTGACATATAGATCCACGACGGCCAGGGCACGGAGCTCTTCCACTGCAACGACTTCATGCAGTTTCGTGCTTGGGCTTGCATCAGGCGCGATGTGAAGGATCCACTGGCGCCAGTGTTCTTCCTGCGGTGTGACGTAGGCCTTCAAATTGCCGGTCTCCTTTGTTGTCAAGGGCCGCGGCAGGCCTTGCTGTAATGTCAAAGGAGGCAGATCACAGCCGTTTGGGCAAGGCCGCTGCACGCAGGTTGTGGGGTGCTTGCGCCAGTGCCATGCCACTTGCGTCTTTGGTTCCTTGCGGCCACACTCCGGGCAAAACGCCCAAGAAGGCACGCGCATCCACTCTTGGGCCCTGGCGGCCCATGTTTGGCCTGTTGAAAAAACTTGATTCCAATCCCTGCTGGTGTTGGCTTTACCCAACAAAGAAAATCTCTTTGCAAATTCTTGTTGCCAGCATTGCTCGGCCTGGCTTTGCTGTAGGGCACAAACGGCAGAAATGAAGGCAATGCCAATCTTCGGGGCGGCTTGCTGCAGCTCCTCTCGGCTTGGAGTGCCGTTCTGCGTCATCTCTATGATCTTCAACTGCTTCTCAAATCTATTCTTGGCGTCTGCCCTGCGGCCAGGTTCTTTCAGGTGTTCCAGGAACTTCAAGTCGATGCCGGTGAGCTCGAGGTTGGGATGCTCTGCTGCAGGCGGCACTTGGCTTCCAGGGGCGTCAAAGCCACTGGCAAATCCAGCAGGGTCTGGCACTCTGCTCGAATCAGGCCAAGCTTGCCCCAGTCGCCAATTGCCTCCAAACCATGCAGGCCTCGCCTTTCAGCTGGAGGGGGCTTGGGTGCCTGGCTTTCCTTCTCAGGCTCTTCTTCGTTCTCTGGGTGCGCCTCAGGTGCTGGGGCTGCTGGGATTGCGAGGGCTGCTGGGAGCAAGGCGGTGTAGTGCTCAGAACCTCTGACCTCTTCTTCTAGGCAAAGGTAGATGGGCTCCACATTGTGCAGAGCAGTATAGCCAAGCTCAGGCACGAAGCACGACGGTGGCTGGTTTGGTGCTGCTTTTCTCCAAATGATCATCGGTCTGTTGAGAAAGTCGGTGAGAGTTCGGCAAGAGATGTGGTCCCCCCAAAATCTATCCTGCTGCATTCGCCCGGCCCATGACAGCACTTCCTGCTGTGGATCTTCACCATGAAAGTACTGGGCGTAGTGCGCAGTCTGTGATGCGGCAGCTGCAACGCTGTCCTGACGAAGCTTCAAGTAGTTTGCTTCGCCTGCTGTTGTTTGGCGCGCCGCAGCACGGTACAAGCAGTTGCCATCTCCGGCGATCCAATGAGGATTCAAAGTTGGAAGCACTGCTCCAGCATGGTTCTGCAGGATCTGCTCCGCCTCGTTCAGGTCTGATGCCACTGCTAGGTTCACTGCCAAATTCTCTGCGTGGATTGGAACAGCAGGGGGATCAGCAATTGGGAAGCCGGCAGCTTGTGCTGCGCCATCTGCCAAGGCGCTTGCTGGTCGCTTCAAAGCAGGCATGGCATCTTCATTGTCAGGGCCTGCAGGTTGTGCTTCCTCTCCTTCATCGGCTGGCATTGCACTGGCTGGCCGTTTGCGGCTCGCAGGCTGTTCTTCATCAGCTTCTTCACGCGCTCTTTGCTTGGCTTTCCATTCCTCTTCTGTGAAGAAAGGACGCGCCTCTTCTGACAGTCGGCGGTGGGCTTCTGCGACGGCTGACTCTGTGAGGTTGAAGAATGCACGGCGCAGTGGGCCCTTGCCAAACTTAGATGTTGAAACTTCAAGGAGCCGCGGGGGGTCGTACCAGGTGCACCGTTCACGGCCCTGTTGCAGCCACCCAGCGCCACCACCCGCGCCGAAGATGCAAGGCTGGCCCGCACTGGTTCCTGGGCAAACACATGGCATGGCTGCTAAGCAAATGCTCTTTTTCCGGGGAAGAAAGTCAGCAGAAAAACAATGCATTGATTGCTTTGGTATTCTTATATCAAGTTATTGGGTGCTCGAAAACTGCCCTTTGCATGTCATATAGTCAGTCAACGATTCCATGATATTTGTATATATGTATATATATATATATAAAATCTTTCGGTCTATTGATATATCTTTCCTTGTGGAGATTGCTTTGGAACTTTCGCTGACGGCTGCGGTTGCAACATGCAAAGTGCGTAAGGTGCGCATGGCATGAACAAGAACACAGTGTGAATTGCTTGCTCAAATTTATCAACCTGCTGCGTATTCAAGCACAACTGTTTCGTTTCTGTGTGCAGGCACGTTTGGCAAACAGGTCTTGCATTGGGAGTTTGAAGCCTGCATCTTCGAAGGAATGTCGCAGCAATGTCGCTGCTGTGTCCTTGGCAAGCACAGGGCATGGGGGCACGGAGAATGAAAAAGGAAGCAAACAATTTGCAAGCAACAAAGCGATATTATCTTTGGTAACCATGAAAGGCTGCGCAATGCATTCCCAGATAATTCTCTGCAACAATAATGACAATTGGAGGAGCAAGCAGCTGCAAGAAATTACGTGCAGCCAAGTGCCGTATTTGGCTGTGCGGGGCAACTGCTTCGACAAAAGAATGTCCTTAGCAAATGGCTGCGGTAAATGGCTGCGACAGTCGTAGAACAGCAATATATATTCACCAGCGAGCAAATGCCCGGCCGGCATTTCACTATTACTTCTATACATCTACCTGTGCAACCACCCAAACCATCCAAAAATTAAAACCCCCGAATCCTACACTGAAACAGGCTGTTTGCGTTTGTTTTGTGCGTTTTGCGTTTGTCTGTCTGTTTCCCGTTTTGTTTGAACAGTGCAACAACATGAACAAGGAAAAACATGACAAGAACATGTGCAACATGCAGCAGCGGTTCAAACTGAGTGCCGGACCTTACAAAGATGTGGTCGATGCCAAGTCGCAAATAGCCAATAATACCACGCACGTCCAGGTAGAAGCCATCAAATAAATAGGCGACGATCTACCTCAGCAATGCATGCGAGATGTTTCGGCATACAAAGGATGCCAGTTCAACCCATCAAGCAAACACGCACAACCAAGCAAAACCCCGTGGTACTTGCTCAGCAAGACCTCCTAGCAAAAATCTTTTTCAAGATCTCTGTGCCAGTACTAGAGCCCGCCCCAGCAGGTTTGCTGGGAGCACGGAAGAGGCATTAGCAAAACACACCTACGCGCGCTTGATCTGAACGCCGCCATCAAGAATTTGTCCCGCCTCCGATTAAAAATCTGACCTGGCCTTGCTTCGCGAAGCATCATTAATCCCACCCGGCGTAAATTTCCACGAGCGCGTCCAGTAGTTGACAACGCAACGGCATGTTCAAAAAAGAAGGCTTTGGAGCCGCAACTGGAAACCCCAAACCCTGTAAGCTACATGCGCAACAGATCAACATCCAAAAATTAAGCCCTTAGGTTTAAGCCCTCCGGGCGCCAAGCTTCCAATGATGGCCCTAGTTCCTCAAAGCACAGCAGCATGTTCAAAAAAGAAGGCTTTGGAGCCGCAACTGGAAACCCCAAACCCTGTAAGTTACATACACAACAGAGCAACATCCAAAATTAAGCCCTTAGTTTTAAGCCCTCCGGCCGCCAATTTTCCAATGGTGCCTTCAATTTGTCGAAGCACAAGAGCACGTTCAAAAAAGAAGGCTTTGGAGCCGCAACTGGAAACCCCAAACCCTGTAAGTTACATACACAACAGAGCAGCAGCCAAAAATTAAGCCCTTAGTTTTAAGCCCTCCGGCCGCCAATTTTCCGACGATGCCCCCAATCATTCAATGCACAGCAGCATGTTCAAAAAAATAAGGCCTTGGAGCCGCAACTGGAAACCCCAAACCCTGTAAGTTACATACGCAACAGAGCAACATTAAGTCTTACTTCCAGCTTGGAGTCTTGCGCTGCTGCTTCTGATGAACCCTTTATTCATTTTAATAGTTGGCATTGCGCGTCACTCACATTGTATTTTCCTTTTGCACAGCAAGATATACCACCGAGATGCACCGCCAGAGTCCGGAGGCGGCTTTTTTGCATTTTTTCATATTTTTTGCCATTATTTTGAGCCGCCGCAGGCGGCGCTTTTTCATATTTTTGCCACTATTTTGAGCCGCCGCTGGCGGCGCTTTTTCATATTTTTGCCATTACTTTGAGCCGCCGCCGGGCCGAGTCAAGCTTTAGTCGCGCCAAAAACTGGTCCCTAAAGACTGCCTGGCGGCCGCGCCGGGCCGGAGTTAAAGCCCAGGTGGGCCAAAAACTGGTCCCTAAAGACTGCTTGGCGGCCGCGCCGGGCCCGAGTTAAAGCCCAGGTGGGCCAAAAACTGGTCCCTAAAGACTGCCTGGCGGCCGCGCCGGGCCTGAGTTAAAGCCCAGGTGGGCCAAAAACTGGTCCTTAAAGACTGCCTGGCGGTCGCGCCGGGCCCGAGTTAAAGCCCAGGCGGGCCAAAAACTGGTCCCTAAAGACTGCCTGGCGGCCGCGCCGGGCCCGAGTTAGAGCCCAGGTGGGCCAAAAACTGCTCCCTAAAGACTGCCTGCCGGCCGCGCCGGCGGCGCAGAGAAACACAAGATCTGCAGAAAACCCGTCCCTTAAACATCTGCCTGCCGCGCCGGGCCGGCCAAATCTGTCAAAAAATAAAAAAAGCGCGCCTTCGTTGAATATATGCCGTTTTTTTCTTTGCGCGCGTTGCGCGCTCAAGCCGCTTGATTTTCAAAAATCTCGTCTTCCTAGATCGGTTTTTTGGCCTTCGGATTTTTTTTGGCGCCGCTTCGGGTTGCAAAACCTTGCTTTTTGCCTCTGTTTTCTATCCGCGCAAAAACGCTTCAGCAGAAAAATGTTGTTTTCGGTCATTTGCGCGCCCCCCGCGCCGACGTGGCCGAAAAATGCCACAAAAAGCAAAATAAAAATTTCGCGAGAGTTCCCCCCTTCATATTCCCTCAATTTGGGCCCTGATTTTCTCAATCCTTTTTTTTTGCGCTCTCTTGCTGCGCTTTTTTTCGGGGGGTCGGCGGCTGCTGCCGGAGGCAGGGGTAAGCAAGATTATACATTAAATACATTAGAGACATGCTACATTATCCCCGCACGAAAAAAAAGGCACCACCGGCGCCACACCCCAGATCCTACTGAGGCCCCCTGCAGCACCAGCGCCGGTTGCAAGGCCATGACCTGCAGCGAGGAGATATCACAAAAAAAGGAACAAGAACCAATTTCGACACCCAAACAACAGCAACAACACAAGACACGACAACGCGACAAGACACGCAACTGAGCTCACGACAACAACGAATCTAAGGTCCTGACCAAGAAAAGAAAAACATGCTTGAACTAAAACGGCTGCGGCGGCACGGAAAAAGTCAACAACAACGATCGTGCCAAAATGAGCATGCATGCGCAGTGGAAAGATGCAAAACCACGTCAAGATGTTGAATTCAAAATTTGTAATAGTTTTCCCTTGCAAGCATGTTCCCCCAGCAAATTACGCGCGCGTCCTCCGTGGTTTGAAAATTTGCGAGAGTTTTCCCCTGTCAAACAGACCCCCCGAAAAATTGCACGCGCGTTTCTCAAGTCGGTCACATTTCGACAGCTGGTTTAGTTCAATATTGAAAAGGCATACCTCAAAACAGGTCTCCGCTATAACGCCCTGGCTGTTAAGGGCTAAATCATGTGTTCCCACGCACTCAGGCATTCTTTTTCTGTGCAGCGGCAGCATGGACTCAGGCCCAAACAGCGCAGGGAGGAAGTGAGCAAGGGAGGAAAAACAAGCGGCATGAAGGGAGGAGAACCAGGAGGACCGGAGAACTACACAAATGTGAGGGGACCCGAAGGGCGGGTGGGGTAAACCAATGAGAGAAAACCCCTGTCAAACAGATTTATGAACCCTAAACATATATATCATATGTATATTTAAACCTTAATACCCCTGTTGTCCCTCCTGGGGGTGCTTTAGCCCCTGGGTACCTTTCCTTTACTCCCGGGCTTTACTCCCAAGCTTTCCCCC
>Ga0126342_10012872_pt1 | contig 14872 bp, 11 predicted proteins | sample Cyp1metagenome_FD_92528 | JGI IMG/M metagenome (GOLD analysis project Ga0126342, IMG submission 92528) | Coral microbial communities from Lord Howe Island, Old Settlement Bay, Australia - Cyphastrea 1 metagenome | ecosystem: Host-associated > Invertebrates > Cnidaria > Coral ...
AGTAAATTGAAATCAATTGAAAGTAAATTGAAATCAATTGAAAGTAAATTGAAATCAATTCAAAATAAATTGAAATCAATTCAAAATAAATTGAAATCAATTGAAAGTAAATTGAAATCAATTTAAATCTATCATTTTTTTTTGATTTTGCACTATTCTGTACCCGGTACCTTGTTTTTTCCACACTGTTCTGTAACCCAAATTTGTTTGGGGGGGGGGGCCTCCCCACACTAATCAGTAACCTACATTATGATTGAAATCTATGTGATATGATGCTTTGGTTAAGCCTGCCTTTGCCTCATCATCTCCACTTTTGCTGTTTTCAGAGAGCAGGCCAAGTGGTGTTTCATCTGTTGTTTTACCTGCTTTAGATCAGCAATTATCGATCCAGAGCTTGTTATTACTGTAATCACCAGTTTTTATGGATTCGCTTCCGGCATGGCCCCTGGGCTCGTGCCTCGCACTTGGCGTGTGTTGACAAGTACCACGGAAGCTGGCATCTGTATAGATGACGTAAAATGTAAACCCAACAGTAAACAGTATGCTGTGGATATGTTTTCAATTGTTGATTGAGCAGTGGCCAAACTGATGGAGATGGCTTAATGGAATTATTCCTCACCTGCCAGGTGAGGGTCTCTAGATTTGAACCAATCCAAGCCATGTGGCGAGCTCTGGATGCAGTGGGCGCCTGGACCCGAACACCATATCGCCAGCTGCGTCTGATATCCAATTCACAAACGGTGTCAAGCTTCGCCACTACCGACCCAAGAATGAGACGTTGAATGATAGAATGTCAAATGGAATGTCAGAATATATGTCAGAATATGGTAGATCTGCCAGAAAGAATGTCCCAATGTCAGAATAACAGGTCAGGGTGGGGATCACTCGAAGTAAAGTTTTTCTTGCTGTTTCGACCCCAAAAAAATCCACCATGTCAAGCCCGGATCAATAAACATCAACATCATCAACCATGTGATAATATGATCATGATGATCATGGGGTTACCCTATTAGTTACCCTCCTTAAATAGCCAGACTTCGCTCATGAATATTGATTTAATAGTGATAATTTATATGTGATCATATGATCAACTGAATTGGTTCTCTCCCTTTTTCCCCCGAAAACCAGCCAGAGTTGACATGATTTCGTTCACCAGGCCCCTTTATGGTTCTATATCTTGTAATCAACCATGACAAAGTGGAAAATCCTACTATATATAGGTGGTGCCCCAAAGAACGATATCTAAGTACTCTAAGTTGGTGCTTTCTGATAACTCTAAGAACTGTGGATATAACTATGGTTTATCCTAGGCGTCTCTAAAGTTTTATGGTGGTACATATAAACCAAGTTTTATGAATGGGGCCGGCAGCACGTTGTATATCCATGGAAGGGCTGAATCTTGGGATCCTGAGTTTCAAGGCCACAAACTGCTGACAGAGATGGGTGTCCAGAGCTAGCCAACCATGGGTGACCCGGCACTGGAGACATGTTTGGCCTCAAAAAATGGCAGCCTGGCATGGCTCAAAGCCATTGATTCACAGAAGAAAATGGACAACTATGGCAAGAAAAAATGTAGATTTGGTATAAACTGTGCGATTTCTGAGCAATTGTCTCTGTAATTACTCCCAAATCGGATTGTTTGATACAAAAACATACAGAAACAAGGTCCAACGGTTGTCACCAACCTTTTGTAATGGGACAGCTGTTTGCCCTGTAATTTGCAGCTGTCTGGGGAAGATTTTTTCTGCCCATTGCACCTGCTGAAGCCGCAGCCTCCACATTTGTCAACACTTGTCACCTTTCAAATGTTTGTTTCTTCTATTGTGGATTTGAGAGAACTCCCACCAACAAACATGTTCTTTCCAAAATCAAAACATACCAAAACACCTCAAAATTCATCAGATTTATCAACTTTTATCAGCACATGTCGAAGTCTTTCCACAACAAGTTGTCCAACGTCAGGTTGTGGTGCTAGCACCTCGGTGCGCGCCTTCGAGAGCGGCCCAACCTTCCAATCAGAGGCACCGGCTCAGCCCAGAGATGGTAGGTCCCAGATCTTCAAAAATTGCCATGAAAAGATTTTCGAAAAATACCATGAAAATTGACGTTGAAAAACGTGTTTTGAAACCATAGAGATATCTATTTTGGTGTCAGATAACCCATGACGGATCCATGGTGCTGCTATATATATGGTAACATGGATCCCATCAATATACCCCCAATGTTAGCATATATACCAGCACCATGGATCCTATGGGTAAGGGCTTTGAAACTTCTATAAATTCAGTCCGACTGCCCTTGGTGTTTGGTCTTTTCTACAGAGACATGTTCAGAACGACCAATTCCGCGGGTCCGTAGCGCAGGTAGAGAGGTTGCGGGAGGAGTTGAAGGCGCTGCTTACGGGATTTGGTTTCTCCGTGGATTTGGTTTGGGATTTTTCCAAAGATAGGGATTCAACCCATGAAAATCATCAAAACTAGGAATTCCATCCAATCCCCCTAATCCCCCTTAAGGTTGAAGACTCCCTAAATCGTCCCACCAAAAAAAGCCATGGTTTCTGGGTGTTCAATTTTTTCGGGAGGGGGTAGGGATCTATTCACCATTCAAACATGGGAATTTCACCATGGATTTCACCTATGAACAATGGGTAGTTCACCATAGTGAACAATGGATAGTGGTAGTTCACATTATGAATCACCCCAAGGAATAGCATTTTGTAGAGGGAACATTATGATTAGGATTGATTAGGATTTTGGGCTACCCTCTCAGACAGAACGTGCTGAAAAATATTTTGCTGGAAATGGTATGAAATGGTCTGAATGCTTCAGACATATCATCTTTTTTCGGTGTCATCCAACTTACATAACTTTCTCTGAATATTCAATGCAACTGCTTTCTCCTTAACAGCTCCTGATTCGTCAGGTGCTAAAAGCGCATCAAATATAAAAGCGGCCATGGCCACGGGGGTCCAAATTCCATTTCAATCTTAAGCTCAACAAGTGATTCTACATGATTCTACATTTCATAAAGGTGAACTGATAACTGTTTGGATTTTTCATGGTCTTTTGGTCATCAATGTCCAGAAGATGTACTTGGAAGGCTTCACCGTCCCAGCAAGAGCTGTTTGATATCCATGTTGGAACTTTTCCATGTCTAGGAATTGCAAACTATCTTTAATGACCCAGAACGAGCGTAGTTTTTGCTCCCAAAAGCCATTTTTAAAGCCGTCTTCGGTCTTCTTTCTATCAAGGTCGAAACTGTGTTAACGAACTGATTGTTTTTTTAGTTTCCACGGGTTCAACATGACATTTTCTTGAAAGAAATTGCAGGCGAGAACAGAGGTTCTCTTGAATTGTTCAAAGGCAGCGTGTGTGAATCGTTTTATACAATATGTTGGCTAAGTTTGGAGTTAGGTAGAGATATGGCAGTGGGTCAGACGGTCAAACCAAACTCCTACCCCTGCCACGTTAGTCCCAAAATTGTCTCCCTTACTGTAGAACGTATCCTTCGAAGCATCCAACCTTCCCAGAATACTGACTGGCGCCTTCAAAAGCTTATTTTGCCAAAAAATCATGGATTTCCATTGCCATTCTTGATTGTCAGAGTGTATTCTGAAGGAATTCTTCCCTGTCCCCTAAGAATTCACAGCGAAAACTCGGTTGAGTGATTTGTTCACCACCAGGGCTCAAAAATCAGGGCTGTGTTCTCGGAAAAGGATATACGGAATGAATCATCAGTGCTCATTATCATCCATTATCAATGTATGGTACACATGGTATTTTTTTTGCGAATCCTCGACGTCAGGAGAGCCAGCAGAGTCGAGCTGCGTTGGCTCTACAGTTGCAAGCTCTGCATGGACAACCCGAGGACTGATGATCCCTGGAAAATTGCCCGTTTGGGTCGTTTGGGTTAACGTACCAGTTTGGATCGTTTGGGTGAATTACTATACTGACATGCAAAGCACGTTCTTGCGTGTTTTGGTTAGATTAGAATGACATCCAGAAACTTCACCATAAAACAGGGCCGAAGGGAAAGGGATCATGAGCCCTGCGTCTTGTTTAATGGCTTCAGGATTCGGCTTGACCAGCAGATGAGCAGTTCATTTGTGGTCCAAAGTTCACTAGTTGGAATTGTCTCCAAAATTGGAAGCCATCATAAATTGGGGCGGGACAAGCTATCATTTTGGGACAAAATCATCATCATCATCATGATAATACAATATGTATATGTAATATATGTATTGATATGTATATAGTTATATAGCCAACGATTTAACTCTTGGTCATATTTTATTATTATTATTATTTTTTTTTTATCTCAGGGTTCATTTAGTGTTAATAGTATATATGTATATACAATATTATATATTAATATTATATATATAATATATATGTAATTTTGTATCCCCAGGATATCCCCTGGCTTCCCAGCTTGCCAGGCCAAGCTCGAGCCGACTCCCACTCGAAAGACTGGTCAGGCCTCTTTGATCCTTTCGACCGGGGGTGCCCCATGGGTTGTGGAGTGCCTCTACAACGGTGGTGCGCTGGTGCCCCCCCCAGTTATAAATAGGTTATATCCCAGTGATGTATCTATAGTTTTCATGGTTAAGTTGGTGATATATCTATAGTTGGTTATAAATAGGTTTACAATCCCCATGAAAACTAGTTCGATATATCACCAACTTAACCATAGTGAAATTGGAGTTGTTTGCACCAACTTAGCTATCTTGGGGGCACCACCTTGTACCCTAAGATCATTAGTTTTATGGTTATTTGATGCTAGATATGGACATATTATGATGAAATATGCTTTGTTAAAATCCTCTATGCCCTATGGTTCATTTGGTTCATTTCTATGGTTATTTGTTACAGTTTGCTATAGAAAACCATGGGGAATAGATGATAATCCAAGAGGCTATCATGTTTATCATCTATTTTATAGAAAATGGCCGATGACAAACATGATGACTTAGTGAACGCGATAAAATAGTGCTTTTCCAGAGCTACGTTAATTAACCAGATGGTATATTTACCCAATTTACCCTGCTTGTAAGTGGCTATTATAGGTGACTGAGAGCCAGTGTTTGGTGACAAAAACATATATTGTTACCTCTTTATCTACCTATTTCACCACCTAAACATGGGTGTTGGAAGCAAACCTGAATATCTTAGGAAAGAAATGGTTTCACCCGAAAAAGTGGAGGTTCACCTATAAAAGTTGTGGTTCAATCAACTGGTTTTGATTCACCAACTGGATCTATGGATTGGTCGTCCGGCTTGTCCCATGAAGAAATTTCAGGATTGTGGATATTTAGCACCTCAGTTTTCGTGGAAATACCAAAGTTTCAAACCCTGCGGACACTTCTAAGAAACACTCCTAGTTGGAATGATCTAAGCCATAAATGACCAAATGACCAATGTCCCAACCAGAGACTCTCCGATGGTAAGCTGTTGGAAATCCCTCCCCAAGACCCCACAGTTGCATAGCGCAACGAGGCAGTTGAGAAATGCGAACTCTTGGAGAGTTGCGAGGCGGGGCCACATAGCAACCCCCAAAAAAATTGTTGGTAAAGTCGGATTCTAAAACAGTGGCAAATTAAATTACTATGTTACTAATGTCAACCCTGGATTAATAAACCCCTAGGCTGTTCAATTGGGAGGGTACCATTTATGTACCATATTGTGACTATTTGGAGGGTACCCCCTAATTAATAAACCATGGTTTATTAATCCGGGTTCATATTATAAATGTATGGAAATATGTTCAGTGAATCAGCTATGTTCAGTTTTTTTTTTTCGTTCTAGGTATTTTTGTTGCCGTTTCAAAATATTAACCTAAACCCACCATGGCCATTTTTTTGTTGGCGGGGCAAAGATTTTTGCATAGCAGCTCTACAGTTGGAAGAGACCATCGGATTTTCCGAAAGCACGTCTTGGGAATCCCCATGATTATTGGGAAAGCCCCAAATAGGGATAGAATTGCGGATGGAACTGGATAATAGGGTTGGTTATTATATTATCATTACATGTATATATATATATAATATATATATACATAATCATAGTTATACAGTTATACATATAATTTTGCTATAATACATGTTATATATATATAAAGTTATATAACCCAAATTCCTCAAATCATCTATACATCGAGCATGTTCGGCAGCGGAAATCGCCGGTCGGAGGCGGTGGTTGCTGCCCAGCCACCGAAGGAAAACCATCCGGATCAGGCGGATTCCAGGGTGGTCGATGGTGGTCGTGGTCGCGGCTTCGCCAAAAATAGGGATTTCACCAACAGAAATGGGGATTTACCCTCTGGTAATTTAACATAGCTATTGAAAATCACCATTTATAGTGGATTTTCCCATTGAAAATGGTGATTTTCCATAGTTATGTTAGTTTACCAGAGGGTAACATGATTTACCCTCTGGTAAATTAACATAGACCCTGGCAGATAGAGGTCGGAAGATGAGTTTCACATACTGTGGATGGTTGCGGGATGGTTGAAAACCTTTTTCAATAGTGGAATGTTTACTACCTATTAACTGGTGCAGGATTTCGCAACCATCCACCGTATTTAACATGATTTAATAGACGGTCTTGGGGATTTGAAGCTTGGTTCACAAAAAACATGTTTGGTTTCTGGCATTCAACATAATTCAACATAGCTATGGAATGCTATGGACAAGTGCCCATTTGGCAAATGACACGCCATTATGATTTACCGAGCTAAAAACCATGGTGATTTTCCATAGCTACGTTCAATAGACAGGGTTGCCCCAACTCATTGTAGGGAAATGATGGCCACTTTTGGGTTGCACCTGGGGTGTTTGGAGCAACCATGTTTGGGGTAGAAGCTTGATGTATGCGTTTGTTGCACTGGTTGCGAAGGGTTGATATGGGGTTGATAAATGTTGACACTTGATGTAACTGCATGTAATTGCCATGTTTGATGAAGTTTCGGGGTTTCTTTCTGGTATGTGGGGCAGAACATACCATACCGAACATTTTTTTGGGTGGAATAACTTTACTAGTCATCAATGGTGGATGATCAGTACTACTGCAACATATTGACATATTGCAATCATCAATTTTGTTAACAACCATAAATTCTCCCCATTGAATGTTGCCAGGCAGCAGGCCTAGCGCTAGAGACGCCCTCCCAGTCTGCAGGCGTTCCCCTGGGGAATTCTGGGGACAGAGCCGTGTTCGGTTTGTCCTCGGAAATGGGCTGGATGCCATGCAATCTATGGCTGTTTCAATGAGAAAATGAGGATCAATTATATTCAATTATGAGACGACCAAAACAACATTGAAACACTCAGTTTCTTGACAAAACATATCATGTGAACATGAGGAACAATCATGGCTGGCAATAGGAGGTGTTTTGCTGTTGGGTGTTTTGCCAAACATAGCAGTCGCCAGAGCCAGTCACCTGTCCCCCATTCTTGGTGCAAGATCGTACCCGCCGGTGCAAACGTAACGTGGCAACGGGTTGCAGCCCATATATTGCCATATGGAGGTTGATATGGAGACCATCATCGAACGATGCCTGTTGGATGTTCATTTGCCATGTCAGGCGGAAAGACGCCAGAAGAAGGGCAGTCTGAGGAGCCTTAGCTGTCAACATCTTTGGGAAAACCCAAACTCGGGACTGCAAATGTCCCAGTAGTAAATCTAGGAAGTTTGTCATGTCTTTTTGACAAAACAAAATCTGAACCGTTTTTTGTTGATTCAGAAAACGTCATAAACAGTGTCCTTTGAATTATGAGTTTGGTTAGTTGGAAGACTTCATTCGCAGAATCGCCCAATGGGGAACAACTCTGCAAGATCGTTCAACAGGAGGAGAATGCCAAAGTTCAGGCGAGACAGGGGAGCAGTTGAAGCTTACTCTGCAAGATCTTATCTTTAAAAATCATTAAAAATCGAGTTCCAAGAGGGTTGCAATGTTCTTATCAAACTCAGGCAGCCTTTCACCCGAATATTAATCCGGATGAATTGCATGGTCAACCACACTTGTATGATCCTTTATTTTTATTTCATACCCTGTGCAAAAGGCCTGAAGAACCAGGACATTAGGATTCTTTTTAATAATCTTGGGTCCATGGAAACGTAGGCTTGCAGACAAATGCGATGTAGCTTGCAGTTATGCCATGTAATTTGTCCGGAAATGATGACCTTGGATTAGGACATCCTATGGTAGTTCCGATAAAAAATGCATCTATAATCATATATATATATATATATATGTACATTATATATATACATACGCAGAAGTTTATCTTCTCTAAGTCTATATTAGATAGTGGCCATCTTCCAACATAGGAACTTGGTTGCTTCATAACTCCACGAAAGTCCCTCCTTGGCGGCTTCAATTCACGCTTGAACTCAGGTGTTTTGGTTGCGCAACCATGGTTGCAGGGTTAAACCCCCATGATTTTGGTTGGTCAAATGGCTAAACCATTGTTTTGTCCTTTTGTTTCAACCATGTTAGGAACTTAAATATATGTTTCCATTAGCTAAACTCAGTCAAACCATGTCAAACCCAGCTTTTCGACGTGTCCTTCAAGCATTTCAATTATTCGAAGCATTTATCCCAAAAGAGGATTTTAATTCAACATAATTCAACATGCAATCAAATGGGATAAAACATCGGGTTTTTTTCACATGATACAACTCAAATTGACCATTCAATTTCAATCCATGTCATATTGTAATATGATTAGTAATATGATTTAGTGATATGATTATACTAGTATAAATTAACCATTAGTAATAGCATTAGCAATCATATCACTAAATCACTATATTGGATGACCATTATTTGGATTAACCACTATAATATAATTTAGTTTTTAAATTAACCATTAGTAATATCATATCACTAGTATTACTAACCATATTGTCAATAGTATATTTATATTACTAATGGTTAATTTACCATATTATTTAGTGATATGATTAGTGATATAATTGTCATCCAAAAAAAACTACCCTCTGGTAAACTAACATAACTATGGAAAATCACCATTTTTAATGGGAAAATCCACTATAAATGGCCATTTTCAATAGCTATGTTAAATTACCAGAGGGTAAAGCAATGCTTCAGGTGGACATGCCAGGAGTGGTGGAGCCTGACAGGCCTGACAGGTCAGAGGCGCGATGCAACAATCGGAACCCGGAACCCGGAACTGTTCGAGCTCCGCGGAGCACGAAGCCCAACGATTTTCCCGTTTTGAAATCATTGTTTTAGATAACCAGAGGGTAACCCATTAATGTCCCACTAAATCCACATTAGATTCCCATGACATCACCATTATCCAATGACATTTCCCATGATATGGCTATGGATCAATACCTATTAATACCATTTTTAGGGGGATGAACATCCATAAATCCCAGCTATTTTGATGTGAACAGAAGGGGTACTATTGGTTTTGACACACTGCCAAATCATTGTTTTAGATGATTTATTCAGTAACGGTATGTTCATATTTTATAGACATATATGATATTTTATAATAGTAATTATATGTTTAAACATAAACTTCTGATCAATATAATACTGTTGTGATTTTACTATCCTCATATCATGTTTGTGATGTTTGTGTCATTTAACTACTGTACTTAAATTGCATGTTGGGAGTATACCCCGTGGTTTTGGAGAATGTTTTGGATGAACCCATGTCTGGCACCGGTTTAATTTTGACCCAGTTGGTTATGTTTGGGGGGATGATAATTTGACACCCGAGAAACCATGGTGTAGCTGTGGGGATTGGAAAACCCCTTTCTCGCACCATTTTTTTTCGGCTGTGTTGAACAGTGCGATGAGATTGTTCACTTGATGAATGATTATTCCAATAAAATCCCATCCCTTTAATATTGAACACCCCATGTGTATGGTCCCAATGGAATGTGGAATTTCCCCACATCCACCATGGTTTTTCACAAGACTGGCGAGGCGACGGGGCAGCTGGAAGAGATCTTCCAGGAGATATATAAAGCTGCCTTGTCGTTCCACAGAATCATAGTAATTTAACATTGAAAATGGCCATTTATAGTGGATTTACCCATTGAAAATGGTGATTTTCCATGATTTTTGCAAACTTTTGTGGGCCATGTGAATCTTTCTTTAGGAAGCATCAAAATCATGAAACATGACCCTGGCCGCAACTGTCTTGTACTCACTCTCTATCTTCCCCCATGGTTCCTCAACACCAAAAAGGACCCGTCCCATCGTGAAAGCATCGCTGAGAAGAAACTCAGTGAAATTACATCTTCGAACGAGGTGCTGCCCGGTGCTGAAATGTTTGTGGAGGGTCCACCGGTTACACAGAGGCTGGTAGCTCTAGACATCTCAATGCCTTTGGATATTGGTTTGTTTGAAAATCGGGTACCATCAATCTTGATCGTGTATCAATGTTTATCATCAGTTTCCCTTTTTTAGTTGCCATATGTTGCCATGATTTTGGGGCCTCAAAGTCGGCAGACACACCCCATTTCCTGCGCTCACAAGCTCACCATAGATGGCAAGTCAGGGAACCGGGTACCAGGCCATGACTTGCCTTCAATTCGGGAATGAGTATGACATATCATTTCATACTGTGGGTGGAAGAAATCCAAGGGCTGTATGATTTGCCAAGCCGGCAGCTATTCCTCACGCAGGAGAAGGCCATGCTGGAATCCACAGCAAGGGGAACCCAGTTGTGGCACACCATCCCCAAGTCATGACAAGGTGGTACCCCAGGTCGTGAACGCTAAGTTGGTGCAAATAACTCCACTTTTACTATGGTTTATAGGAGATAAATCTATTGTTCATGGGGATTATATCCTGCACTACTGACAACTTGGATTCAATTGCAATCAAGAGAACACATCAAACGCACCATTCTTGCAAGGTGTTGCTTTGATTGTCAACAGAATTGTGATATTGTGACATATTGTGGTTGTCCGACAAAAATAGAATACTCCCTGAAAATCCAGCGGTTTCTCATCCCCATAGGATCCATGGTGCTGGTATATATGCTAACATTGGGGGTATATTGATGGGATCCATGTTACCATCTATAGCAGCACCATGGATCCTATGAGATCCTATTCCAGTTTCAGCTTGCATTTTTAGAGCACCCACCGTGCAGCCATCAGGCGAGCACCTGTTCCCCAACGCTGCAGAAGCCCAGCTGCGGCCAATGCTTCTGCGAGGTGTGACCCTATGGTCGAAAGTTGATGTTCACCTCAATTGCTCATTCTAATATGAATGGGATTTTAATGGATTTTACTGGTATTTTAATGTATTTTACTGGGATTTTAATGGATTCTAATGATTTTAAAACTTGAAAAAAATGCAAAAAAAACAAGGAAAACACATGGAAAATCAAAAAGCAACACTTCAAAACTGAAAAAAAACGGAAGCAAAATAAATGGGGAAAAAAAGGAACGTCAAAAAGGGAAAAAAATGGAATTGGCCATTTGCATTTTCTTTGCATTTATTTTGCTTTCTAGATTTGCTTTTATTTTGCTTCTTTTTTGCTTTTTGCCTGAAAAAAACAAAAAAACAAAATAAAAGCAAAAAAAAACAAATCTAGAAAGCAACATAAATGCAAAAAAATGCAAATGGACAAGTCCATGGTTTTCCCATTTTTTTCCCTTTTTGACTTTCCTCTTTTCCCCCTTTTTTGTCCCTTCTATTTTGCTTTTGTGTGTTTTGGATTTTGCGATTTTGCTGATTCGCTTTTTGGTTTTTCCTTGTTTTTGCTTTTGTCGCTTTTTTTTCAAGTTTTCAAAAAGTTAGAATAAGCGGTGGTCTGGCCGACATAATCGAAAGTTAGGGAAATCATTCCATGCTGGGGGAATGGTCATCAATCCACTTATAATCCATTAATCATTAAGAGGGGATTATAATATGTTATAATTATCTATACATATATATCTGTTTGGTGGTTTGGATCATTTTTTATTTTTCCATATATTGGGAATAGTAACCCCAATTGACTTTCATCTTTTTCAGAGTGGTAGGTCAACCACCAACCAGATATGAATATATATATACAATAATTATATATATATAATTATATATATATACACATTATATTGAATGGAATCCCATTTATGATGGTGGGATGACCAGGGGCCCCATCCCATGCAGCTTGAACCATGGCACATATTGACCCGGGAAAGCACCAGAATCTGGGGCCCACAATGCCAGAAACATCCATAAACCATACCCCCACATTACCTACTAAATGGGGAGCCAGTTGGAGCTACTAAAACATACTAAAACGAGTTTCCCAACCACATGATAGTTAAGAAGTCATCCCAAGTAGTACACGCAATTCCAGAAACTACATTTTTTGGTGTTGGTCTTCCTATTGTGGATCCCACATTAGACTAATGACGTTGAGATGGCTCCGTTTTGTGGAGTCAAGAGGCTTCTTTCTGGGCTGGGACGCGCTCCAGATTTCGGTAAACCTTGGCTGAGTAGTTTAGTAACTCATCAAGACATATCAAGACTAATCTATCTTGTGCCATGGATATCAATAGGGATATGCATGTGATATGTACTAACCATGTGTTTTTCCACAAAGGATCCCTGGTGTTTCGACGTCACGTTGCCAGGCAGAGAAGCTCTACGTTGATCCCAACGACCTCAACCGGTGCCATGTGGCAGCGGCTGCGGCTGGAGGATCATCGTAGCAATGGATTGGTTTGTTCGGATTAGCCTCTGGCCAAATTAACCTCTGGTAAACGTTTACATTGGGATTTCATGATGGTTTTATGATGGTTTAATGGGATTTACCCGGCCTGGTAAACGTTTACATAGCTAACTGGAAAATCACCATTTTTTATAGGTAAATCCACTATTTCTATGGGCCATTTTCAATAGCAAACTGTTAAATTACCAGAGGGTATTGGGACTATCAGAATCATAATCCATCATGGACTGCGAACCCGATTTTTCACCAACCTTCAGTATAGAATGTATCTGTCAATGGATTGGTTTTGTTGGGAAAATGTAAACCGGAAAAGCCCATGATCTTACCGGGAAAATCGATGATTTCCGGTGAAGATTTTCCCCTATGAAAACCGATCCATCCAATTTAGTACGTGGTTATATAGTGGGTCAAAAGCCACTGAAGTGGATCATCTACAGTACTGAATGGCTGCTTGGTGGTTTGGAACCATGGAATTTTATTAGACTTTCCAGAAACAGTTGGGAATGGAAAAATCATCCCAACTGACCCAACTAATGAACTCCATCATTTTTCAGAGGGGTAGGTGGCTCAACCACCAACCAGATGGGGACTGAATAGCCCGGGCTTTTTTTTTCCACTGGCATCATCCTGCAAGTCCAGCTGTCCCGGATGTTGTGTGTCTCAAAATGGGCAATTTTGAAAACCAGCTGATGGCGATTTAACAGGGATAATCATGGAACAGAATGGCTATTAACATCTATTAACTATTGGATTTATGGATAATGTTGGTAAAACAATGCCATAAACCAGCCATGACTGGGAATGGTAACCATACCAGCTATAAAAATGGTGATGACTGGGGGATGGTTGATGACATGGTTTTACCCACATTATATCACCAAAATATCACTGGTTGGTGGTGTACCTACCCATCTGAAAAATATGGGTCAATGGGAAGGATGACATCCCTCTTTGTTTCAGACAAACCCAAGTCATCATAAATAGATGGTATAAAAAGAGGGATGGTATAAAAAGTGTAAATAATAATGTATAAATAGTGATTATCTATAATAATGTGATTATTGGTGATACTATTTATAAATTTCATAAATAGATGGTATAAAAAGTGTACATGTGGGTAAAACCCAATAATCACCAATAATCAACCATCCCCCTAGCCACCATAAATCAGTCACCATACACAAAGGATGCCATAAATTTTCCGCCCCTAAAATGGGGCCCAGTGATCCACAAAGGAAACCATTTTTGATCAGAGGTTTGGCATTGCGGCACTTCTGCGCTGCCGATATTGCCGATGAAATCGAGAGATTTCAACAAGAATCACACCTCCAAAAAAGAAAATAATGGATTATATTATTCATAATATATATATACATATATATATAGTATATTAACTTTGAATTAACAGATTTCCAATATATTTGTGATGGATCTACACCGATCTAGAATCTTTTTTTTTTGCCATTTGGTTTTTGGCCAGAATCTTTGAGGCTGGCTGGCAACACATAAAACCACAGCCGTGGAGGTACTGCGAGAGTTGTTGGGTGGAATACTACGGCAATCCTCCGCAGAGCAATTCTTCTGCCAACGCCTTGGTTCCAGTGGAGGCGGCTGGCGATAATGCTGGCCCTGGCTGGGCTCAGCATTGAGGAGTTGAGTTCAAGGATTCTTGGTATGTTTTAATAGGCAATCATATGGCAAAAAAAGGTCATAATGTGTGATGATATGGAGATTATATATATATATGGAAATGATATTAATTGACTATCTGTGATTGTATATGGTGATTTTTTTGATGATGATATGTATGGTGATGATATGTTTTTTCAGAGGGTAGGTATCACTCAATGGTGGATTCTCCGCCACTCCATGTTTGATGAGTTACATCCCGATGAAAAGAAAACATACCATATCCACATATCATTGAAGTATATATAATTCATGATATTATTCATGATATTAAATAAAGGTATATACATGTTGATATGATATAATGTCTAATTCAATATTCATGATACCATTGGTCTTATAATGTATATAGTTAGCCTAGGGCAATCCCGTCTTTTTACAGACCGCACCCCCTACAATACAATAGATTTTAAAGCGGTCAAAACAAAAAGATGGGATTGCTTTACCTTATAGATAATAACATAATCA
>Ga0126342_10012873_pt1 | contig 14872 bp, 22 predicted proteins | sample Cyp1metagenome_FD_92528 | JGI IMG/M metagenome (GOLD analysis project Ga0126342, IMG submission 92528) | Coral microbial communities from Lord Howe Island, Old Settlement Bay, Australia - Cyphastrea 1 metagenome | ecosystem: Host-associated > Invertebrates > Cnidaria > Coral ...
AATGTCAGATAGAATGCCAGTAGGTATGCCAGATAAAGTGCCAGAATGTTTGCCAGATAGAATGCCAGAAGATTTGCCAGATAGAATGCCAGATAGAATGTCAGAAGATATGCCAGAAGATATTGCAGATAGAGTGCCAGAAGATGTGCCAGAACAGATTGCAGAAGATATGCCAGATAGAATGCCAGAAGATATGCCAGATAGGATGCCAGAAGATATGCCAGATAAAATGCCAGAAGGTATGTCAGATAGAATGCCAGAAGATTTGCCAGTAACAAAATGTATAAATGTCATGGTGGGGATAACTCGAAGTAAAGTAATTGGGAACATTTTTTTTTCCACATATTGGGAAAAATCAGCCCAATGGACTTTTATGTTTTTCAGAGGGGTAGGTCAACCACCAACCAGAGTATGTTATTAACCATCATTAACCATATAATAACCATCATCATTAACCAGCATTAACAGTATATATATAAATATATCAACCATTAACCACCATCAACCATTAACCATCATTAACCATCTTTAACCATATAGTAACCATATATTAACCACCATTAACAGTATGTTTAACCACCATTAACAGTATGTTAATAACCACCAACCAGTTATCCTTTAAAAATCCATGGTTCAGTTCACCACGACGTGTGAGGACGATTTTGCCCTGGTCTTGATGGAGGATACGGATGGCGAGGTGCTCTCTTTGACGGAGGAGTACCCCACCAATGATCATTTCAAGGTGCCGGAGCTGATCGAAAGTCAAGGTGATGTGTACTACATGTGTTTGTGTATGTCTTATCTTATATTATCTTATCTTATCTTATATTATATTATATTATATTATATATATTATTACTATATTTATATGTGTTATTTCATATTATACTATACATATAATAATAATACTAATAATAATAACAATAATATTAATATTAATAACAATAATAATATATATATATTATTATATTATTATATATTATACTGAACATATTACAATTGTTATTATATATTATACTGAATATATAATATATATATATCTATATGTGTACCTAGATGAATTATACCGACCTCACGTCGCTTTAAGCCACTAGACTCATAGAATTCTTATGGACCCGAAAAAAGTATCCTTATTATGGCCTTATTTTATATTGGTATTGTGAATCCTTATCTCTGGATGAATTTGATCATGACCTCATGAGGTGACGCCATTGGAACGGGAATCCAGGATTTCATCTGGCTATTTTCGGGCTAGTGAGTTATCTAACCATTTAGTCAGATACACATACACATATATATATATAATATAATATGTATATATATAATATAATATGTATATATATAATATAATATATATATATATAATACATCTGCGTTCGTTGAAGGTCATGTGAATTTTCATGAATTGTCGCGGTCTTTACTCCACTAATTCGGAAATCTACTGATCATATTTGTATAATCTAACTGAATTAGTAATCATATTAATTAATTACCATCACCCTTCAATTTCACGCCTGAGAGCAGCCGCTAATATTTCGGTTGTGGATGATTGCCTAAGCTCTGGTAACGGTTAACCCTGCCATAAGTCCCATGACTGGGGATGGTTTATGGAACCAGACTGGGGAATGACCTGAGGATGGTGGATGCTAACCCAAAAACATGTGGATTTCCCAGTAAACATGGCTTGTTCCCCAGACATGATGCTTCTGATTTGGCATTGGCGAAAAACCACATGAAAAAAACATTGGGGATATTTTGAGATGCAATATGGCTGGCTGTGTCTGAAAATGGGCAAACAAACACCCAAATGCAGCTACTTATCCATTGGATAGTGGGATACCCGCCACCCCACCTGGGTACTTCAGAAAATGATACGCAATTTCAATGATATCAGTGATATGCATAGTCCGCATAGTCTACATAGTGATAGTCTAGATTGATCTGAACAGTCAGCTTAACAGGACCTAAGAGGACTTCTTTCTCAGATTGAGTCATATCTCCACACAGTCAAGCACATACTACTACTTCTACTACTACTACTACTACTACCACCACCACCACCACCACCACCACTACTACTACTACTACTAGTATTAGTAGTATAACTAGTACTACTAGTACTACTAGTACTACTAGTACTACTAGTACTACTAGTACTACTAGTACTACTAGTACTAGTACTACTAGTACTCCTAGTACTACTACTGCTACTACTGCTACTACTACTACGACGACGACGACTACTACGACTACTACGACTACGACGACTACGACGACTACGACTACTACGACTACTACGACTACGACGACTACTACGACTACGACTACTACTACTACTGCTCCAACTCCTACTCCTATTCCCACTACCCCTATTACTGCTGCTGCTGCTGCTACTACTACTACTGTACTACTGTACTACTGTACTACTACTACTACGACGACGACGACTACTACTACTACTACGACGACGACTACTACTACTACTGCTGCTGCTGCTACTGCTACTGCTACTGCTACTACTACTACTACTCCTACTACTACTCCTCTATACATATTCTATACTTTTTTATAATTTATATACGTATGTATACCCTCTGGTAAATATATATAGACCGTGAAATCACCTATGCTTAATGGAAACTTATCTTCCAACCCTTATCTGCCGGGGTCTATGTTAATTCACTGGAGGGTATATATATGTAATTGTATATTATTCCTTGGCTTGGGATCACCAGAGCCATAGGTTTCAATACTAAGTCATGGCCGTCCATGACATGGATAATGACTGGGGTAGCCCCATGACAACACGGACACCTCCTTTTCTAATCATGAGTAAGTCCCCATTGCGTGGGTTATCCCATCTATAAATGGATGATCTAACTATGGCTATTAAGACCTTATTAAATTCGATACCCGACTAACTGTTCGAATTTAATAAGGTCTTAATAGCCATAGTTAGATCATCCATTCTAACTATGATCGTTAATTTGCAGAAGTGTACAGATTCAACGGAACTGTTCGACTTCCGCTAGGTCAGCAAGTCGGTTGTGGCCAAGAAACACGTCAGCGAAGCCAAGAGGGGAACAGCACCTCGGCTGGTGGTGGATTTGATGGAAATCAATGGGGTTGAAGGGGATTTCATAGGGTGTTAATTGGATTTATTATGCGTGAAACTTTAGTTTCACCTCATTTTACATTCATTCTTACATCCATTTAATATCCTTTAATTGCATCCGCTCGAGATATCTACCGTTCACGATGGATCTAGATTTGTTGAAGAGGATATATCATACAGGATGGTGCCCTTTCACTTGTAAAACGCTTTATAATCCCCATTAATGTGGTAATGTGGGTAAAACAATGCCATGTTTACCATCCCCCAGTCATCACCATTTTTATAGGTGGTATAAACCATTCCGAAATGGATGGTTTATGACATTGTTTTACCCACATATATATATGGAGGTTTCCTGAAATGGAGGTACCTCCAAATCATCCATTTTAATAGGTTTTCCATTATAACCCATAATTTTTGGGTATATCCCATTTATGTTATGGAAACCTACATATATCTACCATAAACACCCTAAAGTGAACCCCAACTTAGATCCGAAGAATCTAGAAATGCAGGATCGCCGAAGGAGTCAGCAGATCTGGCCCACCATGTGTATATATATAATATTACATTACATGATCAATTTTACATTATATTATTTACATCATATAGATAGATATAGATGGATATAGATAGATATAGATAGATATAGATAGATATAGATAGATATAGATAAATATAGAAAGATATAGATAAATATAGAAAGATATAGATAGATATAGATAGATATAGATAGACATAGATAGATATAGATAGATATAGATATAGATAGATAGATATAGATAGATATAGATATAGATATAGATATAGATAGATATATATATATATATATATATAGATATGTAGATACATGATGATATATGGGTACATTTGATCACGACCTCACTTTTTTCGACCTGGAAAGATGGGAATTGGACGGCCAGGTCTTGAAGAAGGCAGATTTCGAGGCCGATTCGGCGCGACTTGGCGATGTTGATTCAAGGGGTAAATCCACTATAAATGGTTGGGTATACCCTATAAGTTCCATTTATAAGTATAAATAGTTAATTAATTCAATTTATAGTTAATATACATATAATTGGCGATGTTGTATTATCTATAAGTGGCTGAATTCTATGGTTTATGGTGGATATAACGAACTAGTTAATGGGAAATGGGTTACACTAATTGACTAATTTTTCACATTGCGAACTTGAAGCCATGGCCATTGAAATAGTTGATTTACCCATTAATAGCATGGTGATTTTCCATCGTTTTTTGTATGTTTACTAGAGGGTACACTAATTGACTACTCATTGAGGATTATGAGATCACGATCGATGGCAGATCATGACAGTTTCGCCTGAAACTACACATATAAAAGGTGAGGTTATCAGGTTGGTGGTTTGGAACATGAAATTTATTTTTCCATTCAGTTGGGAATGTCATCATCCCAACTGATGAACTCATATTTTTCAGAGGGGCAGGTATACCACCAACCAGTTATTCTTGATAGCTAAGTTGACGCACTTGGTGAACCTTGGTAAACTCTTGGGGTTTCTGGGGGATATCACCAACAAACATCGCACCTGACGTAGCTCATCTGATGATCTGATCTAGCCGGGAGAGTTACCCTCTGGTAATTTAACATAGCTATTGAAAATTGCCCATTTATAGTGGATTTTCCCATATAAAATTGTGATTTTCCATAGCTATTTTGACATAAACAGAGGGTAACCAGAACCAACTGGGATGAAATTTCGGGTTGTTTGACTATTCGACACAATTGGATTTCAGGAGGAAGAATTGAGGTCAATGGTCAATGTATGTCACATACATTGAAACCAACCCAGAAATGTTGGGTTACCGGAAGAATAGGGACTTCACCAAAGGATACCAAAGGGTGTTGGGCAAAGGATGTTGCAACCGTGTTCATGATGCTTTAGAATCACAAAACATTGGGAATTTTTGTGGGAATTGGTATCATGTGCAATCTAAAGCCACCAAATTCGTGGTGATTGGATAAATCAACTGGGGAACGGTGATTTGGCAGCATCAATAACAGGGTTTTGCCAACTTGTTGCCGTCAAACACCTCAAATGGTTGTCGTAACTATTGACAATCGCGGTTGGGGAAGCGTTTGTGCCTGGTTACCCTCTGGTAAACTAACGCAACTATAGAAAATCACCATTTTTGATGGGAAAACTCACTATAAATGGCAATTTTCAATAGCTATGTTAGTTTACCAGAGGGTAGTGACGCCGTCACTAGGCATGTTTATTTGCGACAGAAAGTGGATTCGAAATATACCTGAAATGTGGATGTGTTTTGTCCACCGGTTAAACCCGAAAATCTCTGAAGTTGCAAAACACATTTACATACCCTCTGGTTATGTCAAAATAGCTATTGAAAATGGCCATAGAAATAGTGGATTTTCCCAGCTATAAAATGGTGATTTTCCATAGTTTTTTGTATGTTTACCAAAGGGTAAGTCCCATCAGCAAACGTAAAGTAAGTTAGAGGACATCTGAGAAAGTCCGACTGTTTTTTTTTGAAGACGAAAAACATGTTGACCCCGAGTCATTGGCACTGCCCAATGAAATGCGACCCCCGCAACACTCCAATGGGATTGGCGCTGAAATTCGGGTGACTTCTGGTTGAAACCACTCGGACACCTGAGAGGCTTGATAAAGCAACCAGATATGTTGGTAAATTATGGTGAATCTATGGTGAATCTATGGATAATAATGGTTAATAATGGTTAATAATGGTTAATAATGGTTAATAATGGTGAATAATGGTTAGTAATGGTGAATCTATGGATAATATATGATATATCTAGGTAAATTTGATCACGACCGGGAAGCCTGCTCTTTTGGAAGCCTGGAAATCATGGTTTATTTTAGGGAAATCATGCCCGAAATTATGGCCGAACTATTCAGATTAGTGAAACATTATAATTTACCCAGATTCAATCATGAAGTTATAACTAGGTCTAGGTCAATCGGCTGGATGGCTAGAAACATGTAGAAACTCATCCGCTTTGATGTCTTTTGGATATCTAATGATCAAGATATGGCTCTTTTTTAAGGGCACCCAATTTCAATCTTGGGAACATGATGAACCAGCGGATTTGGGAAATTTTCCATTGTCAGGTACCATTTAGCCCTATCATTCAGTAACCCCCAGAAACCTGATCCAGACTTGTTAAATAACTTGTTCAATTATCAACTTATAACATAAGTTATAACCCAAAAACCACTCCGAATTTATCTTCCGATGGTCGTCCTAAAATCATCTCTAAAAGTCACAGTCATCAACATAATCAATGGTCCGTCCAATGATCATCCTGTAATGATCAAAATTACCCTCTGGTTATTTAGCATAGCAATGTAAAATGGCCCATTTATAGATGATTTAGCGATGATTTACCTATTAAAGACACGTGGTTTTCCAGTTCGCTACATGAAATTCCCGGAGGGCACAGGATGGGGCCTCATAGTTAGCTAAGTTGGTTTATAACATTTTATAACATTTTATAACTATGTTGTACATCACCCTTCAAGTTTAAACTACAAGATGGGAGGCCTTGTGCCTCCTTCAAAGCCCTCCGTTTTAGTCAGGCTAACGGATGCATAGAATCCATGTCCAATTTTTTAAGCTTAAACTTCTTTAATCATGTTAGGACATCATAAAAACGCAGTGGCATTTTGTAGCATGACATGGATGCAATTTTTGTTGAAACTAGCTTGGCATATTGTAGCAAAGGTGTTCCTTTGCACGTGCAATTGTTGAAGACGACATGGGCATTTCTTAGCCAAGGTGTATGTCCTTCTATGTGCAGTTGTTGAAAACGAAGGGCATTTTGTAGCTATGTCAAGGTTGTTGAAATGAATGGGCATTTTGTAGCTCAGGCAACTTTCGGAAACACTGGAGCTTAGCAACCGATTTTTCTATAGCCCTAGGCCTTTGAATAATGTTTGTAAGCTACAGAATTGTGGTCACAACGTCTCCCCTGAAATTCGAAGGGGGATTGTTATAACAAGTTGGTGGATGATACGCAAATAGTTATATTTAGATTCAGTTATAAACCAACAGACATAACCGGGGGGGGGCACCATTCTGTGAGATGAATGAGTTGGTTTATCTGTAACGGTACAATATAGTTTCATATAATTTCATGGTTATAGGTTATACCATTCTTATAAACCAACTTGTATTCCATTTTTTGGATGTTTATATTCCAACGCTACACCCCCTTTTTTTTCGCCGATCTTCCCAGGTCTTTCGTGGCTCCTACCGCCCTGACCGTCTTCACAGGAAGCCAAGAGGCACCTACGCCGCTGTGCAGCATCAACTTGGAAGCCAAGCAAGGTGCGGTGCGCAGTGGATGCTATGGATTTCACTGGAAAACATCAGGTGGAGGGGAAGAAAATACATTTTTTTCCTGGAAAACATCAGGAACACCTTGGAAGACTTGGGGATTTTTCACCATCCAACACTGGTGTTTGAAGCTTCAACAAAGGTTACTTCACCGTCATTGTGATTTTTTTTTGGACCGTCCAAGGGGCCCTATCTGGCAGTATGTTGCTTTTGGATGCTTTTGGGCTGGTAGGATGGCGAAGAATCAGAATTTGGCTCAGGAAATGGTTGATGATGAATGCGTTTACCCTCTGGTAGTTTAACATAGCTATGGAAAATCACCATTTTTAATGGGAAAATCCACTATAAATGGCCATTTTCAATAGCTATGTTAGTTTACCAGAGGGTAACAATCCTAAGCCAACTAATCTGCTTTACTGAACCATTCCAATAGATTCTTCTACAGAATTTGGCTTGATGATGAATGGGCTTAATCTGCTTATTACAACAATACGAATGCGTTTAACAATCCCTGGAACAAACAACTCCACCCAAAATTCGATGAATTCGTTCCAAACACATTTGGTACCCCTCAAACATTGGAGGACCTGACGCTACAATTACCAACCTTCGCGTGTGTGGGGATTAAAATTCCGCCCCAGACCCGTTTGATGTACCCAGGTAAACTTGCTTGACTATCTGGTTGATGGTTTGGAACATTTGGATTATTTTTCCATATATTGGGAACGTCATCATCCCAACTGACGAACTCATATTTTTCAGAGGGGTAGGTATACCACCAACCAGCTATTCATCCAAAATCTTGTTGGCAAATTGTGTCTTAGTCATGGAGAGGAAAGGCATGAACTGCGTTTAGATGGTGTTTTCCACCAGGTTTTGAAAAAGAGCCAGGCGTGACAAAAAAGCGTAAGTGTTGCGCATCCTTGTACCATAGATATCCATGCTAGTTGATATTTCCATATATTTCCCATATATTTTCCACTCATATTTCCCATATATTTTCCATATCTGCCGGTTGTATTGTTACTTGGAGGATCCTTCCGTCCCTGGTGAAAATTGTTACCCTGGTGAACCCTGGTCCCATTGGGAGCATGGAGGAAGCGTCACCCGCAAGCTGAGTGAAGAGGTGGAGCTGGGTTTTCGGAGCTGTCATCACGGTGGTCTAAGACATACCCTCTGGTAAACTAACATAGCTATTGAAAATGGCCATTTATAGTGGATTTACCCATTAAAAATGGTGATTTTCCATAGTTACGTTAGTTTACCAGAGGGTACCATCTGGTTATTTGTTACAGTTCGCCATGGTTTGTCGATGGCCCTAATCGAAATAGATGGTTTACCGAACTTAAACATGGGTGGATCTTTCCATGGCGAACTGTTAGTCATAACCAGATGGTAGTCTGACTGATAGGGGGGATTTAATCATGGATTTAATCGTGCAGGACAATCTTAGGATATGGGATTATTGTGGATTATTGCAATGTGGGGCCCCCAAGATAGCTAAGTTGGTTTATAACTCCAATAACTATGGTTTATGGTACTTATAACTATAGTTAATGGGGTTTATAAACCAACTTATAACTGGGGGGCCCCACATTGTGGGATATGAATGGATTATTCATATTGGGATATGGGCTTGAAAAAAATGCAGGAAATCTTGCATCAATGGGATGGCAGAATGGATTAAAGGTGAATGGGATTATGACTTAAAACATTGTGGAAATTAATGGCCATATATGTGGAGGAATTATATCATGACCTCACGTTGTGACGTCACTGGAATGATGGGAATTGGATTTGGGGAATCATCCCCAAATGGCTCTATGATCACAGCAATTTTCAGATAGTGAATCAGCATGAATTAGCTAATAATTCTGCCGGATGCAAGGGGTAAACCTTGGAAGGGTGCTTTAGTACAACTTAATCTTTTGCTATATCCTGGATTTGCTCAAGCTATCTCAAGATTATATTGTACTTACCTATTGGTCAATCCAGCATTTTGAGAATCTATGGCAACCGAAAAACATCGAAAAACAAAGGTACCCGTAAGCAAGTCCGAGATATATCTAAGACCAACCAGATAAACAAGTACTAAACTCTCTCAGGGTAGAAAAACCATTGGCCATGTGGAAAACGCATTCTCATTTAAGAACGTGGTTCCCAAGACTGCAGAACAGCCACGTCACATGCCTGGGATCTTCACGCGTGATGCCTGGATCTAGTGAATCTAGTGATGGTGGCAGTCACATCCACCCAAGTTGCCAAGTTGCCAAGTTGGCATCATCTGCCAAGTCAGCCCCTGAACATTTCCTTGAAATGGGTATGGATCAATACCTATTAATACCATTTTTAGGGGAATGAACATCCATTTACCAGCTATTTTGATGTTTAGCAGGGGTACAAGGTTTTGACACACTGCCAAATGAGTTGCGTACCCAAATTCTGTAGCCTTTTTTTTTTTTGGGGGGTGAAATTTATTTGTTTTGGGTAGCAGTTTTGGGACTTGGCCCAAGGACTTTGACCCTGAGTGATTTTCTGGCCTGTTCAGAAAGGGACTGCCTCGGCAATTTCCCTGGGGATTTGGACTTAGGTCTTCTTTTGGGTATCACCATTAATCACCATTAATCACCATTTTTGCCTTGTTTTTTTTGCTGGTTTTTCATCGCCTGGTGATTTGGTTTTCGTCTGGTGATTTAACCAGCAAAAATCCTTCTAGCAAAAATGGTGATTAATGGTGATTACTATACCATCTGGTTATGACTAACAGTTTGCTATTGAAAATGACCATAGAAATAGTCATTATAGTGGATTTTCCCATGAAACATGGTGATTACTGTACTATACCATCTGGTTATTTGTTACAGTTCGCCATGGAAAATAAATGGCCCTAATCATCGAAATAGATGGTTTACCGAACTTAAACATGGTGGATCTTTCCATGGTGAACTGTTCGTCATAACCAGATGGTATATTTACCACCACAACAAGCCAGCTATCAATGAGAAACCAGATGCACAGTGTTAACAATGAATCCCAGCAAACCAGATAAACCCAATGACAGACCATTGCCAAGCGGGGTTTCTGAAATTATATATATATATAATATATCAATGGGAATTTCAGGATCCTAAAATGGAGGTACGTTAGTACCATATTTCTGGCCATATTTTGGGGGAATATTCCCTGAAATTTAGGCCTAAAAAAGTTGGCCAAAAATATTTCTGGAATCGGTTTTTTCCGTCCACAAAATCGGATCCTGGCCAGCATGGCCATTGAGGCCATAGACTGCAATGGGATGATCTGAAAGGATTACTTGGATGGTAAAAATGGCATTGGGGGCAAACCATGATTAGCTTAGCCCAGAAAATTCGCGGCTAGCCTCTATCACCATATTAACCCACCATTCTTGGTGGATTTGAATCATGTAAAAAATCCTAACACTTTCGCTCATTTCGTTCGTTGATTTACCTATGAAAAATGGGGTGATGTTCATCATTATATATTATTTCACCAACGGGTATCCCCATGAAATATCCCATGCGTTCGCCTTTGGGAGGTGAGTGTGGTGATGTTGGGCCTGACTGAGACCGCCCAGTATGCGGGGTCTACCAGCGGCAGCAAGGCGATATCTGTTGGGAACAAGGGACTGCTTAGATATGGCTATGGATCAATACATACCTTCTGGTTATGACTAACATAGCCATGGTATAGATGGCCCTTTTATAGATGGTCTATCTATTAAAAATGGTGGATCTTTCCATGGCGAACTGTTAAATAACCAGAGGATAAATTTGATACCGTTTTTACAGGGATGAACATCCATTTACCCGGCCTGGTAAACATACAAAAAACGAGGGAAAATCACCATACTATGAATGGGTAAATCAATTATTTCGACTGGGCCATTTTCAATAGCTATTTTAATGTTTACCAGAGGGTACCAGCCGTACCAGCTATTTTAATGTTCACCAGAGGTACAAGGTCTTGATCCATCTCCATACTTTACTACTTGAATCTTTTGCGAATTCAATGGTAACATCAATGGGAATTCCAGGATCCTAAAATAGAGGTACTGTACCATATAAGGCCATATTTTGTGGGGATATTCCCTTACATAGGCCTAAAAAATAGGCCAAAAATATTTCTGGAATCGGTACCTCCGTCCTGAATCGGATCCTTTTTGATTCCCATTGATTCAATGGTAAAATGTACTACCCTCTGGTTATGTCAAAATAGCTATTGAAAATCACAATTTTTAATGGGAAAATCCACTATTTCTATGGTCATTTTCAATAGCTATTTTGACATAACCAGAGGGTACATAATCAGCGAAACATCCGATTTTTGGGTGCTGAGAGCGAATCCGTCGTTCTTGGATTCGCGCGACATTTTCCCAATGGTAAACCCGGAGGCCTACAATTAGTGGGGCCCCCAGTCGATAGCGTGAACCGTTGGTGAACATAACTACAATTTCACTAGAATTTCACGTTTGGGATGATGGTAGTTATAACCATAGTTAGATGGGGCTATAAACCAACAAACATAACGTTTGGGGGTCCCACATTGTAGGAGTATAATGGAATATACATATTTCCTGTTGAGGGAGCCAATGAGCTACTTCGTAACATGTGCTGGATTTCCGGTAGGAAGGGGCCCCCTAGATATGAGTTGGTTTAAATGTTCATAACAACATCGAACTATAGTTATGATGATATCTCCTATAAACCCAACAGTTCACCATGTGCTCAGTGTGCGTCAACTTAGCTAACGAACTGGGGCCCTTTAACATGCGGGCCCCAAGTCCATCCAATGCTGTGGAGGTTCTGCTGCTTTTTTGGAGAGATTTTCCAAGAGATTTTTGACACTGCTGAAATACTTGGGCTGCACTTTCAGTTCTAATTGGGTATAACGGTATAACTATAGTTACTATAGTTGTAGTTTTTTTTTCTCTGAACTTTTAGAAGTTATTCCCATGGTTATACCCACAATATCCCACAATAGTCACCCTGACTGCACCCCCAAGTACTGCGCGCAGGAAGAGCTCTTGGAGGACATTAGCAATCCCAGCAATTGGCTGCGCGATGCTTCCCGAGACTTGCTTGATTTTGACCCAGCATGTTTTACCGTAACTTGAACGTTTGCGAACTGGACCATGACTCATTTGGTTCCATGATAAATTCCTATTAAGAATTGTGATTTTCCATGTAGTTATCTTAAATTACCAGAGAAATCCAGAGGGTATGTGAAATACATCCTTCGAGACAGAAAGGAAAACATTCTTGGTTGGTCGTTCTCCGGTTTTGCCATGAGAAGCATGGGACCTGCCGCTGAAGAAGTGCAGAATGTGCATCCGGCGAAGGCGCTGGGGACTGAAGGAGATGCTCGGGAAGCCGCGAAGACGTCCTAAAAAAGGGCACGTTTCAGTCGTCTCCCGCGCCGAAGAAAGCCAAGGGCTTGACCGACGAGGAACGTCTGATGGGCAAAGTGGAAGAAGGATTCGGATTGAAGAGGCACTGTCTGCGGTGAGAGATCACCAGAATACGGTGGAAAACTTTGTTAGCTGACATGCAGTCCTTCTGAACTTTGCCAGAAAAAGGTCAGTGACAAGTACTTCATTTCTCAAATCTAGAAGTACACGTCCACAATGGAGGGGATTGGGTGCTATTATCACATATCCTCTACCATATGAGCATCGTGAGAACCCCTCGAATACACTTTAAGAAGGCTTGTGTCAATATGACTGGGTCGCGTAAGCAAAACTCTGGGTTTCGTAAGGTGGCCTAAGCCACTTTTACAAAAATACCATGCATAAGCTCAAGCTGTTTGATGCCTTTGGCGTAAGCAGTTCCAATGCGTTTTAAATCAAACCTGTCCGCACAAGCTTAAGTCATTTTATGTACATGCCAGCCCCGTAAGTCAAAACGGTGGTCGCACAAACACAATGCAAGATCTAGCGTAAGCCATGTTCGGAGAAGCTCAGCACCTTTGAGGATTAGGGCACTGTTGGTGAGCACTGCTGGTGATGTAATGGGATATGGGTTTGTCTGAAAATGTTGGGTTAATCTTCCCAATGAAATAGCCATGAAAAATAGGGATAATGATCAGCAAAACCATTGGGAAAATGGGGTACACTATTTTCAGACACACCCATATGGGGTGAAACTATATCAAGAAACAAGACTGGGGGAGGCCTCACCTTGTACCTAGTACCGACCACCAACTTTTTGGCATTTGGGCGTTGTAACATTCCAACCATCCTTCTTATCCAGAGTGTTAGATGTGCTTGTGTATATCCACCTACATAATGTATGCCCTTCCCACCATACTTCTTATGTAGCGCAAATGCTTCCATATATGTTGAGATTATATCAATCTAACAAGTTCATGAAGAAACAGCCATATCATATCAATTGCTTCTAGCAATAGAATTTCTCCATCACTTCTATCACACTAGCCACCTATTGCTACTGTATATTCTGTTCCAAGATGCGCAGCTAGCCCATTCTTATGGCATGCTGGGCAGCAGATGTTTTCTGTTATGTGCTGATTGTTAGGTCTTTGCAAGCCTCACAGGAAACATTGAATCCTGTCACAAGAGTCTGTAGATGACAGTGATTTCTGTTAGCCTTTGGAGGTGCACTCGATTTATTTTTTGCTCTAAACTAACGGTTTTAATCCTACTTTTGTCACAAAAAACTGTAAATACCAGTATTGTTGATCATGAATAGAGCAAAAATCACTCCCCCATGAGGGGCCGTTCTGGTTTTTAATAGGTGATCTTCCACATATAACTGGGTTCTTGTTGACTTATAGCTATAGTTATAACCACTTATGATTATAGTTATAACCACTTATCACATGTTATGACCACTTATAACTGGAACTGCTTAATCTTTCTATCCAGTGGTGAAGAACTTAATCGTTTGGAGCTATGCTTTACGACTAGAAGGATTTTCCGGAAAGCCAGGTCTAGGAGTCTTGGGGGTACCACCAATATATATATATTATATATATATGTATGTATATATATATGTGTACAATATATATATATATATTATATCTATATCTATATCTATATCTATATCTATATATATATATGTGGATGACCATGAATTAGTATTGAAACGATCCCCCCATTTTCAGAACCGCCAGTATCTATCAATAAAGATTCATAAAGCCAACCTTTGATACTTATCTTCACCAACTAAGCCAAGGATGGCACCACATTGTAAGCCAACATCTTTTCTGCCGAGGAAAGCTGGCCGGATTCAGCATTGCCAATGGTGGTGGCAATATGACCGAGACCGAGTCCACCAGCATGATGCTCGGCAACGCCACGGTCACCGTCAGCACCACCGTGACCACCGTCGTCACCATGACGGACACCGCCACCGA